>Ga0114906_1000629_pt1 | contig 19457 bp, 13 predicted proteins | sample MalvirDeepMed_M9_FD_89687 | JGI IMG/M metagenome (GOLD analysis project Ga0114906, IMG submission 89687) | Marine viral communities from the Global Malaspina Expedition - Malaspina viral metaG DeepMed_M9 | ecosystem: Environmental > Aquatic > Marine > Oceanic | place: Mediterranean Sea...
GCCATACAATATCTGCCGTCTCCTGACCCGGTTCGTACCAGTGTTCCTCTCGGACCTCCACTGAATCGCCGGGCCTATACTGGTCCAAGGCGTCGGGTTCTGTTGGGGCCTGGTCTGCGTCAGTAGGCTTGTCAGGCGTAGGCGGTGGCTCGCCAGGCGTAGGCGGTGGAGGTACAGCTTCGCCAGTAGGTGGTGCGTCAGGAGGCTTGCCAGGAGTAGGTGGTACGGCTTCGCCAGTAGGCGGTGCATCAGGAGGCTTGTCAGGAGTAGGTGGTACGGCTTCGCCAGTAGGTGGTGCCTCGCCCTCGGGCCCTGGCCCTTCCCCTTCCCCAGGCCCCTCTCCAAGCAATTCGTGGATTTTCGCCTGATAAAGGTCAAACTCAGCTTGCTTTGCTGCCTCGTAGTCGAGGCCGTGCTCTTCAGCGTATGCTTTAAGCTGCTCCTCAGAAATATTCGCCTCCGCCCTTATCTCATCCCATGTCTCTTTTTTTTCTAACGCCTCAATTATTTGAACCTCAGCAAGCCATGCCGCTAATTGCGCTTCTTCTATTGGGAAAGGATCTAAGCCTGAATCCCTCTGCTCTTGATTATCTCTATGCAGCGCTTCAAGAGCATCAAGGGTTTCCATCCCCCGTACCCGTGCAGCGTTTCCTCCTACTTCCCCGCCAAGGGCTATCTCAGCGCCCACAACCTCTTCCGCCTCTACCTCAAGACCCAGCTCATCGACAATAGCTTGAACAGCCGATTCCCCCCTCTTCTGCCCAGTAGCTATGCCTATAAGCGTGTCTACAAGAGTAGCGACGTTCCTACGAAGCCCGGTGGGCTTAACTGGAGGCTCCTCTCCTGTGACGCGAGCCTTGGCCTCGTCGTGTTCCTCTGCACGACGGGAGCGCTGCCAATCGCTGAGCTGGCCAGCTGCAGCTGCTCCACCCTGCGCCCCAGAACCAACAATAAAGCCGAGTGCGAAAGCCTTTTTCTGCTCCGCATTCTGGAAGTGCCCGCTTTTCAAGAAAGCGAACATGTTTGAAATGGGTTGTCCAAATGGCTCAAAGAACCGATCAGCCCGACCTTCGCCTATCGCCTGGCCAAGCTCGCCATAGTATTCTTGGAAAAACGCCTCTTCTGACCCCTCGACAAGGCCAGCAAGCCCGATTGCCCCGATCCTACGAGCCCCCTTTGACTTACCGGCCTTAATAAGAGCCTTGTTCAACGCGAACCTCTTAACGGAGGTCTGCATTGACTTTGGCATTTTACTAAAGGTGCCGCGAAGCATTTTAGTTGTGAGCGTACCGGAAACTGCCAGCATAACATAGTTATTAAAAAACACAGAGGCCGCAGCCTCCCCGGCCAGCTCCGCATTCCCGTGCTTACCCATTTCCTGGGTCCAGGTTCCTGAAGCCTCTACAGCCGCTTCAAACGGAGCGCCTGCGAACAGATTCCCAAAGAAATTGGGGTACTTGCGCAATAGCGCCTTCACGCCCTTAGCGCCCTTGGGAATCGCTTGTAAGCGACCGGCAGCGGCGATTGGAGGGGCCACATACATAGGCAAGGCTGCAACAACCCCCGCCACTTCATTGCTCCAAAACCCCTTACCCGGCATCAAGTCACTAAACTCAAAAGTTTTAAGAGTCTCCTCAAACCTGGGCGCTATTGCATTGATTTCCTGTAGATACTCTTCGTTCCCAGCGAAAAGCTCAGAAACCTTTGGGAACCCCGCGAGGTGCATCGTCCAGCTGGCCAAACTATGGAGCGGTGCCCAAACATTCCTGTTGATGCTCTTGTCAATGTTGGCGAAAGTAGAATCCGCATGGAACCTGGGATTCACTATGTCCTCATAAGCCCTTATTGACTTAGGGTCTACTCCCTCAGACAACATGGCTTCTATCCGCTCACGGTGACGAGGATCAGAAAGCCGCTCTGCCCGCCGTCGCTCGACATTCTCTTTCGCCTGCGCCTCAGCCTTTCCCTCAATCCACTCTCTACTGCCTGGTGGCGCAAGAAGGTCAAAGGCACCCCTGGCGATGGCACCTGGCGCTGCCTTTGCCGTTTCCTTTGCAACGGTAAGCGCGCCTGGTCGTTTCGGCTGCAGCTCAGGGATCCCCTTGGCGATCTCCGCGTACAGTGCAGGATCAGCCTCACCAAAGCGAGCCCTGTTCGCTGCCTGTAAGTCACGGAGCCATTCGGTGAAGTAGTGGGCCTTGCCCTCGTCGTTAGCTTCTATAAAGTGTGGCCGCTGACGAAGCTGGTCTGCCGTATCCAGTCCAACGCCAGGCCGCTGCATAGCGCGCAAGGGAGCACGAAGGTCACCCATCTGACGCCTGTTCTTGAGCAGCCTCTCAAGTTTTTCTTTAGTCGAAATTGGAGGCATTATAATTTTAACCCCGTCGAAGGAGAAGTAGATTGTTGACTTCTAATTTCTGCCCTTCTTCTCGCACGTTCTTTTGCTGCCCGAGTGCCCTTAGGTACTTTTCGCAACCACGCTTCCCCCTTTTCCTTCTGAGTCATCCCCCCTTGACGCGGGCCCACCCCCCCAGAGGGTATCTCGCGTTTGTCCAAGTACACATATTCCATATCTGGACCTGGATCAGCTCGCCCTTGGAACCGGGCCTTTTTGTCATTCTCTACCGTGATGTCCTTGTACCACCGCATAACTTTTGGGTTTTTGTCAAGTCCTAAGTCTTTAAGTATATTCCCAGAGCGATGTCCCATTTCCTGCAGCTGCGCAATTTGAAAGACATCTTGGAGAGTCTCTGCCAAGTTCCTGCCCTTCTGCTTGCCTACTGGGCGTTTAGCATATTCCAGCCGATAAAGGTCTTCCTTCAAATCTTTCTCAAAGCCCGGATTTTTCGGAGCAATCGCAGCAGCGAGGTTTTTAGTTTGTTCCCGATGGACTGGTTCGTAATCAACGGCCTTGCCAGCTTTAATCTCCTCCTCGGTGGGTCGGTCAGACCTGGGAATAACGCGATCCGATCCTTTCTCTGGAGGTTTTGGAGCTTCAGCTTCTTGTAAGGCGACTTCGCCCTTAATAATCGCCAGAACTTCATTGGGTGATTTTCCTTCATTTATAGCTTTATACATAACGTCAGCATTGTCTCGCAATAGCTGCTCATTCTCTGGACTTTCCGCAGAGAAAATTTCGAGAGCTTCCCAAACCTGTTTTTTCTCATCCGCTGTGGGCGGGCGGCCGGAATCCTCCGCGACCAGGTCTTCCCTTCCTTGCGCTCCTGGCGTTACTTCCTTTCCTGTGACCAGGTCAGCAGTTGTTGTTGATGATCCGTCCGAATCTTCCTCATCAACATCTGTGCCTGGAACTTTGTCTTCTAATTCCCCAGCCTCACGGCCCGCGAAGTAGGCCGCCGCCTTTACATGTTGGTTGTGAGCAATTTTCGGACTCACCTGGACGGAAAAGGCTATAAGCCCATCACCAGGGCCATTCGTGCCTGTGTAAAGCCCGTCACCTTTTGCGTCTCTGTCCATAAACTGCATGAACGCCTGTTGATACTCTGCGGTATACATCCCCATGCCCACACTCCCGGGTTGCAGAATAGAAAGGGCGGCATCGTTCCACCTATCCCCAGGCACCAAAATACTACGGCCATCATCAAAAGTGATGTTCAAATTGGGGCCTACACGTATGGGCTTCTGCGAAATCTTTTTACCTGAGAGGGTATGTTCCAGGGCAGCTTCTAAAACGCCCTGTTCCGTCTTATCCTCCCAATGGCGCATCTCAGCAAATATGGGATTTTCTTCTTTGACCTTTTTAATATAATCATCCAGCTTCATTGATCCTTTTCCCGTATGATATGGGTCAGAGATCCTGACTTGTGAGAGGTCGCCCCCAGCTGCATTCGCTGTACCTTCCAGCGTCATCCCCATTCCCTCGACATAGCTTCGCAAGTTCTCAACTTGCTCCACCCAACGCAAGTCGTCTTGCGGATTTCTCGCCTTCAAGGCCTCAACCGCTGAAACAATCCTGTACCGCTCATTTTCTTCCCTTGTGACGACACGGCCATCAGTCATCTTCTCCCCAGTTTGTGCAAAGCCACGGGTTCTCGCTAAGGTAGTTGCCAAGTCTGCGCCCCATTCTTCTTGCAGAAATTTTGCCTGTTCCGCATTCGAATACCCAAAGTCGGATTTCAGCTCTGCTGTAGCTTCACCCAATTTCTCGTATCCTTCTTTTGTCAGTGCAACCAGCTGACTCTGGAAGTCAGCAAGCCCCTCTGCCACTACAACCGGCTTGCCACCTACAAAAGTATTCTTGTCAACGAATCTTCCATTGCCTTCATGCACTATCCCTTCTTGAAGCAATAGGATTCTAATGACATCATGCCCCAGTATGTCTTCTAAATTAGTAGACCCCAATAATTCAACTTGCTGCCCGATAGCATAGTAGTTGAGCAGGCTCTCAAAGTAAGGAGAGGATTCAGTAAGTCCTTTAAGCTCCTGCGCACTCAGCGGTGGAGCACCGGGATTCTCAACATTAAGCCAATTTGTCAAGCCATTGAAAAGGGATTCGTCTGCCATGGTTCGGGCTACATCTACCTCATCCATAAGAGCTTCAGCTTGACCCCAAGTTGCTTGGTCCGCACGACTCTTGAGAATCGCGTCTCGATATTCTTGCCTTTGTAAATTCTTTTCATACGCACTCTGCTGTTTTGGGCCTCGACCAAAAAGCATCCTTCCCCCAACCGTAGAGCCTATCCAATCGTGAAGCCTATCTTTAATGCCGGAAGAAGCATTCCTGGTGTCTGCCACTATTTGGTGCACATCGCCTTCCGGCTCTGCAGGCAGACCTGTATCCACAGGGCCCCCTTGGGCCGAAGGTTGGTCAAGGAGAACTGCTGCCGGTGAGGGCATTTCGCGAGCCCAAGAATGAGAGCCATCAGACTGGTCTTGTTGACCCGGCTCAGGCGCGGCAGGAGGTGGGGGAAGTGAGGAAGGTGCGCCTGGCGCTTGCTGATAAGGCAATCTTTCCCCACCAACAAGCGACGCGGTCGCTGATCCAGTTGGAGCTGGTTTGGGCTGTGCGGAAGTAGGTAATTTGCTTCTTTTAAGCGCTGCTGCAGCTGCGTTCAATCTTTTTTGTTCCTTGTCCCAATTTGTCATTTCCCAGCTCCCTTGTGTAAAACGCGCCCTGGCCCTTAAACCCGGCGCGCTTGATAAACATGCGCGCAGCTCGCGACAACCCTTCCTTGCCGACACGGATCAAATTAAAATCCGTTGCACAAAATTCGCAAATATCTTCCATGACCTCTTGCAAGGCTCTTGGGGCAATACCACGAAGAAAGGCCAAGTGCCCCTCCAACTCGTTGTGGCTGCATACCTCACCCCATACAAGCCCCGCAGCCTCGCCCCCAATCACCGGGACCGCAAACCAATGGCCCTCATCAAGCAGCCGACACAAAGCATGATAACCTTCCGGCCCTTTCCAATTCTTATGCACTGTAGCCTGTATGTGCGGCAGCATCAGCACTGACCACATATACCTGTAGGCAGCTGGCTCAGGATCCAGCCTTATAAGAGAGTGGATCATGGACCAGCGCTTCGAGAAAACCCCCCAGCAGCAGCAACAGCTACTTGAGACATAGTACTCGGGCCCTTCTGCTCCGTTCCCAGAGGAGCCGCAGTTGTTGGCCCAGGCGAGTGTCGGGAAAATAGATCCATCGCTTTCATTCGCGAAGCCTGCTGCTGGCCCACGGCCTGTTGCAAAAGATTAACCCTATCAAGCGCTCCGGCCTGAGCGACCCTGCCACGGATCAAAGAGCCCACTCCGCCCTGAGCAATGCCACGCTGGGCAAGCCCTTGACCTACAGCCGTCTGAACTTGGCTAAAGGCCTTGGTAACCTTGTCCTGCTGTGCGACCAACCACGGACTCATCTGCACACTGTTAATGTCAGAATCTCTTTGTATCATCGACCTTAACGCGGGGAAAAGGACTGATTGATACTGGGCCTCATGCACCTTTAGGATCCTGGCCTGCTCCTTTGAAAGTGTTGTCTCTACTGTCTTGGATTTACTTCTGCCACCCATCGGTCACCCCCTGCTGATACGGTAGTCAATTGTGAAAGAGCGCATAACGCCTTTTGAGCGAAAGCGAAACTGTACGTCCTGGCCCACGATCCCAGAACGGAAATAAGTGTGCAGATCCCGGCGCGGCCGCTTAGTGATGGACTTCGTCCAGCCGTACTCGCCGTCAACATAGATATCAACATCAACAGCGCTGTCGGCATCTATCCACAGCCGTCGCAGCTTTTTGGGCGGCCGCGTAGCCTCGCCCCGGTCCTCCGTCACCGGCTCCAAGCGCGGAGTAGTGTACGTCCAAGACGCATCTTCCCCCTGGTAAGCCTCCTGCCAGGATAAGGGAGATTGGAAGTAAAGGCGGTCGGTGCCCTGATCGTAGTGGGCAGAGATATAGCCTTTCAAGTCCAGGCGGGTGATCTTTAGGTCGTGCTTGAAGTCAATGGCCACAGCGTGATCGTCAAAGAACAAGTAATACACCTCGTTCCCGGCCACAGCAAAATTGGCAATAGTGTCGAACACATACCGCTTCGCCGTCAGCAGCTCAACCCTGTCGCCCTCTATCTCCGGCTGCTTACCGAAGACCGCAACGCCATCATTGCTTTGCCAGACAATGTGATTACCCACGGTCGCTGTTGTTCGCCAATTCGGGCAACCCTGCGCTGTCGGCAGCTGCTTCTTGGTTAGGTCTGCAAAGCTGGTGCCCGTGATAACGTAACGGTGGTTATGCGTAAAGACGATTATCGACTGATCCGCAGAGACAAGGGCCGTGATCTCCTCGTCAAACACTAAATATTTCAGGGGATCCCAGGCATGAGGGTTGCTCTGCTCACTGACATACAGGCGGTCGCCAACAGCCAAGTAAAACACTTCATGCAGCTCAGTTAAATATTTGCCGCCAACAAGGGTGTCCTCATGCACGATTGGCGGATGTCCATTTAATGGCGGCGAGTTTGAAAGCAATAAGTCAGTATCAGACAGGGTATCAATAAAGGTTCTTTCCCCATTGGGAAGAGCCGCAACCTCAAAAAAGATAGCTCCACCACTTGTCGTGCGCAGGACAACAACCTCTGCAACAGTGGCCTCGTCTGATACTGGCAGCGTAAGCACAAATGAATCCGAGCCCGTCACCAGAATTTCGTCTTCAGAGATGTCCTCCCAACGCTTATCTGTTAGGGGGGATGGCAAAGGCTGATACCATTTTAGCCAGTTTGACGAACTATAACTACCATACTTATAATAGTCAGAGAAAAGCAATAGCCCGCTGTCTAACTCAACAAACTCCGAGTGATAGGGATAAACCGTTCGGCTAAAAACGTCCACGGCAGCTTGGTAATACCTTCCCTTGTATTGAACAATTTCGCCCTCCAGATAGCCAAACCCAAAACCTGGGATCGTTGAGGTGGCAGCCGGGCTTCTCCTATGGCCGTACCTAAGGAAGCGGTGTTGATTAAACTCCTGCGCTGGCAGCGAAAGAAGGTCCACTTCCACACGGTTAGCTTGAGCTGTCACCCAAAACCTATCCTGTACCTTCGTGCTTCCTGGGGCTGAATGGAACCCGTCTTTGGTACGGAACATCACGGCATAACTATATTTACCATGGAACCTTTCGCCAGGGAACCCCCTTATTGCCCCAATCCGCTCTTGTGGTGGGAGTACCCCCATATATCCAAGCGTCGATGTTAGCTCGCCAGTAACATTGTTTGACGAATAATACGCTTCCCCAAAGCGCACCACAGATCGCTGCCCATCAGAATTATTGGCTATGGCAGGGAGTGTTGGCGTAGTAATATCCTTTGGCAATTTAATTGAGCGCACACTGCCAGTAACCACATCGGCATCCAAGACATCTACAGCATCTGTAGGGCCGAGCTTCTGTGGGTCAGTGAAATTGTTCACGCCACCAATAAAATTGTCATACGTCGTTCGCATTAAGTCACACAGGCCCTGAAGACTACATACGAGGTAGTAGGAACTTGATCGATATTATGTCCTTGAAACTCAATTTTCCCGGCTTCAGAAGTCTTGACTCTAAAATACTTTACTAGTGCAGCAGTGTCGTCAGTAACAAAGCTCACGGTCCCAACGAGAATGTCACTCGTACCAACCCCCGCAACCGCAGTTTCCTGTAGGTCATTGTTGGCAGCCCAATCGTGAGTTCCAGCAGCAACTATATAATGGCTGAACGTGCCAGTAGTCCCGTCCATGCCCAGCTTGCCAGGCGTGACAACATTAGCACCTATCTGCAGCTCTTCCACAGCAAGGTCAGCGATCTGGGCCGTATCAACGGCCTTGTCAGCAATTGTTGCCGTCGTAACAGCTTCCGAGCCCGGCGTCTGATCTAACTTGGCGGTCGTAACGGCCCCGTCATCCAGTTCGGCAGTCTTCACGGCGTCAGCCTTTATTTCGGCAGTATCAACAGCGTCTGTGCCTATCTCGCCTGCAGTGATCGTCCCAACCTTAAGCACCCCGGATTCAACAACGATAGTAGCAGCATCAGGCTCACCAATCTTGTTCAAGTCATCATAGAGTTCCTGCAAGTGGCCGTCAACGTTCTTACCGCCTGTGGTGGGAGTGCCGGTGCCGATCCGCTTCTTCTCCCGTGCCGCAGTAGTTGATGGTATGTCAGAGGAGTTGATACGCTTAACGCTGCGCGTACCGCCCGTGCTCGTTTCAACGGGGAACCGCGAATCGGATCCGTCAGTGTCCCAGTTAACGTCTTCGACTCCCAGGAGCCGCTTGATGATTGTTGTGATGGCCATATTAGAAAAAGCTCCCTTTTATGCTCCGTTTGCGTGAAGTGGTGTAGTTGGTGACCGATCCCTTGCGCTCTGCGCCAAGGCGTTCCTCAAAGCGCGCCCTAAACAGGACAGAGCGCTTTAAGTCCTGCTGCTCATCGTCAGTCTCATAACAGCGAGAGGCCGCGTAGGCAACAAGGGCATCCGTATCGTCAATCTGCAACCGGCCCGGCTGCGGATCAGCTATGTAAAACATGAGCGCAGAGTCTGCATCTGAGATCGAGGTGACCAGCCCCTCTTCCTGGTTGCAGTAGACGGGGCTCTCGTCATCCTTGATGTCTACGATGGCACCCGCCTCAGAGGCGAACTGGCCCCCATCTATATTGACAATGCTCCCACTGTCACCAAAGCAGTAGAGGACAAACGCCTGCCTTTTCGAGGCAGAGGCATCGGGAAGTAGGAAAAACGGCTTGCCGCCGAGGACCGCAAACTTGTTCACCAGGTCAAGAGCTGACCTGTCGCCATGATTGGAATCAACCAGATCAAAATTCAGGCTATCCCCCGAATCAGTCTTCGCCCACCCCGGCCAAGTATAGGTATGCTCAATGGCAGGGGTCACGATGTCGATGCGGATAAGGTCGCTTGCAGTGTTCAAGGCCCATATCTTATTCGCGGTATAGTGCAGGGGAGTCGTGGCAAGCAGGGTCGTGATCGCCGTTGCAGTCAGGGTGTCAGTGCTTGGAACGTAGGTCGAGAGTGTGCCGTTGACGTTGATGTACAATAGATCGTCACTGACACGGCAGATACCATACATATCCTGTGCCGCTTGGAACGCTGTCCAAGTCAGGCCGTGGGCAAAGGAGTCGTTGCCATTGACGGTTCCATTGGCAACATTGACGGTGAAGTCGTCAGATGAAGCCCGCAAAACCGAGTCACCACCGATCTTGGCAAAGGCCAATTCACCCGTCGTAGATTCCTTGACGTAACCGCCACCGTCTGCACCCATGACAACATAAACCGAATCCCCAGCCGCCACGCCTTGATAGAACTTCTTGCTGGTATCTGCAAGAAACCCCTTCCAATTATAGACGCCATCATCCGCTATGTTCAACTTGGTGCCATCAGTGAAACGCGCACGGATATTTCCACCCACCAAGGGGGTGGCACCCAAGCCACTCTTGCCAGTGACGAGGAAGCGGCCACTGCGGGAAACGACCAGACGGTCATAGCCGGGATCGAGAATGTCAGGGGGTTCTATCTTGGCATCGTCAGTATCCCATATAAAGGTCTGTCGAGGAACATCAGCCTGAAGCGGTTCTGCAATAAAGATGGTGGCATGGTTGTTGTTGGCAGAGTCAGTAATAATGTCTCCGTTACCACCAGTACCCTCGTCAAGGTGGAATATTCCCTTAACGCCTCGATGCGTGGGGGAGCCGTACACTCCGTTACCATCGTTGTATAAAGCCGTAACCTCGTCATCAGTCAGGGCCACATTGAAGATCATCACCTCGTCAATGTTTCCGTACCACGGGTATCCGCCCCTGCCTCCACCGATCCTCAAGGTTTCTGACGTTGTGAACCCTGTTGCTGCACAAGACACTTCAGTCTTAATGTTGTCAATCCATATACTCATCTTATCTGTCGATGAATCAAACCTACCGGCAACATGGACCCACTTAGTTTCAAGGGAAGCAACGAGACTGTAATCCCATGACGAACCTCCAGCGATACCATCGAACTGATTAGCACCAAACATAATATATTCTGAAGTGTTAGCAGCACAGATGGTCTGAGTACCATCGGCTGCACTCATAAACCAAAAGAAGTAATTGCCCGCACCCCATCTCAAGTTCCAGCCCTGACTTGCAGACCCACCAGACCCATTGTGGGATTGAAAAAGATCAAACTCCTTACCCTCCCCAGTACCCGTTTCATTTAGCGCGTCATCGTCGGGAAGGCACCAGAGGCTGAACGAGAAGCTGCCGTTGTCTGGAAAATCACTGACGTTAAAAGTGTTATCGGCATTTATATAGGCTTGTGCGCCAGTGGTGGCGGCACCTTCGATAGGGGCGGTGAGGCCAAATTTAAGAGCCACAGCAGTGCCTGACGGGGTGCTTTCGTGCCAATCTTGAATCATGGTTGCATACGGAGTCTTAAAATCATCAAGACCACTATCTGCCGCATATTTTGGCGCAGGGGAGGAAACTTGAGAAATAGCAGTCCCACCAGACTTATCCCTATACGTTGCGTTATCGCCGTCTGCAAACTGATCTGGGGAGGAAGCGGTTAATGTTACCTTATCCGTAGAAAAGATAACATAAGCACGACCAAACCCCTCAGATTCCTCGCTATATCCATCATAGACATCCATGCCAGAGGCAGAAACATCCCCAGATTGTATACTTGTTCGACCTTGGGGATCAGCAAAGGCCCAAAGTTCTCTCAATTCACGGTCAAAGACAAATAGTTGTGACGAAGTGTAAATATAAAGAAGGTCACCCACGGATCGCATAATAGGGTTGTAGCGCAAGTCTATGCCTGTTTTGTGGGCGGCAGCATATGTGCCTCCACCGGCGGGGTATAATCCCGCAAGCTGGAGTTGATGCTCTTTGGCTGCCTCAGAATCTGTCAAGATATGCTTATAATCCCCGAGCAAGGCCTCTTGCAGCCCAGTGTGCTCTGTAGGGCCAGTGTCAATCGTTGGGGAAGGCCGTGGCCAGAAGCGGAACTGGTGGCGGCCGTCAAGATCCTGGTACCAGTATTGCGGATTGCCCGTTTGCTCACGCCAATCAACGCCACCCCTGGTGGACATCCAGTTTGACCTGGCGTCACGGGTGCTGCCCTCGCCTGCAATGTCTTGCAGCTCAGACGTAGAAAGCGGCTCTATCAGGCGGCCGTCTGCTGTCTCTATACGGGTGATCTCGTAGCAGTCCTCTGGCGCGGTGTAGCTTTCGATGCTCTCGCGCAGCTGGATAGGTGACTGTTCCCGCAGAACACGGGAGCGCCGACAATACTGCAGCTGCCCCTCGTCAATGAAAGCATCGAGGAGATCATCGTCCCAGTAATCGCCGTCAAGGTCACGGGTGATCTCTTCCCTGACACGGTCGCGGATATGAGAGAATGCACTAATCGCCATGACGTTTCCTGCAATGTCGAAGGTGAACGGAGAATTTCTTGAACGATGACTTCGGCACCTCGCAATACGGACACAAGGCTACGTTATGCCTGGGCTCTTCATGCGGCTGCTCCTGTGCAGCCTTATCGCGCAGCCACTGGGCCTGTCGGTAACGCTTCTGCCGTCGCTCTTTGATGAAGTCGTGTTCTTGCATGAAAAATCGAAGCCAGTGGGCAGGCCCTGGTCAAGCCTATAATTATTAGATGTACTTTAACCAGAAATCCAGCCCACCGGCTTCAACTCCCTTTTGGTACTATGCCGTACCATCACCCCACATTAAACAGTACCGTCGCCTTCGCGATAGCCACTGGTAACAGCGTTCCCAACGTCGCGCCAGTTGACCTCAATCACTAACTTGCCAGCGTCAAAATTGCCAACAGTAATTAGGTCAAGATCATTAACAACAGAGGAATAGAGGCTTGCCACACCGCCCGCAGCAGAATTGATGTTATACGCTCCACCAGTACCTGCGTCTAGGGTAGTAATGACCGCAGACAAGTCTGCCCCATTAGAGAACTTGAAGTTAGTTCCCTCTTCCAACGTGGTGTGAATCCACCAGCTACCAGTACACAGAGCAGCCCCTGCAGGTAACTCAAAGATGTTATTCGTACCCGCGACCCATGTGTTTTTTGAAAAATCGATCATCAGCAACCGGGACTCAATGCCCCGGCTCACAGCAGTGCTGCTGATGATCTCGATTGGTGTGTTAGTTAAGTCTGCAGCCATGATGATTTCTCCTGTTTATGGCTTTAATTGTTATTCGCACTCAAAGAGCATGGTAACGGTTTTCTCGGTACCATCAAGGGCATCATTCTTGATGCCAAAGATTTCCAGATCAACTTGAGTTACACCAGCCTCCGAGAAAGCAGTTGTTGCATATACGTTCATTCCCTCTTCGGCCTCTGTATCCCCAGCTCCCCAAGCTGTAAAGCCAAGAAGCCCGAGGATTTTTGAAGCCTCAAGGTCCGTGGCTTTAACAGTAGCTGTTGCATTGGAAGCGAAGGTAATGGCTGCGGTAACAAGACGGGGAACCGTCTTGCTGCCAACAACCCTCACTCGTTGGATTGTTCCGATAGCCATATCAGTACCCCCTTACGCTGACGGGATCGACGGTGCAGCAGAGATGATCTGTGCCACGCCAAGATCCTGGTCAATGTTAACCGCGCCAGTATCCAAAGGATTAGCGTCAGGGTCCAGCGGCATGGTGATCTTCTCCGCGCCACGCACTTCCCAGCCATTCGTCCCTTGCTCGCGAGCGTAATCGTCGTCGTCAGCGGCAAATGACAGGGTATTAGCCCAGCACATCATCAACGCATCAGAACCAATCAGCAGTGCGCGAGCACAACGATTAGAGCCCTTGTCGAATGTACGGATCCTGTGCGTTCTGCGCACAATCACGTTGTTGTACATGCCGATCCAGCCTTCCGCAAAGTCATCACCCAGGCCCGCTTCAAGGCGGGAAAGATGCTGATTCTGCCAGTCGGGATCCTGTCTGAGCTGGATAGCCTGCTCAGGACTCACCCACAGGGTATACTTCTCATGGTCATCACGACCAGCCTGGCCCACAGAGTTCAGACGGTAGCCGCTTGTCGGCTTCGCTTGGACAGCAGCAACGATATGCTCGATGCCGAGTAGGTTGAACTTGTCGGTCTGGGCCACCAGGGTATGCAGGCCGTCAGCGTCTGACTGTGCTTCTGTGCAGCTCTTGGCACCAGACGTACCGTCCATGCGAAAGCAGCGGTTCGGGCCATTAACGCGAGGCACATCAGTGTTAATATCGTCAGTGTCTGTTACGCTCTGGCCTGAGAGCTTGCGGAACACTTCGTCGTTGTTGTACTGCATGAACAGGTTGGTGATCTGCAGCTTGTGCTCGTTCATCACGTTCAAGATAGTACGCTGGTCACTCATGCGACCCTTCTTGCGAAGTGCGAAATTAACTTCGTCGATCTTAACGTCAAACACTGCCTCGGTGACCTTGGACTCGTTGCCCTTGATCGCAGCGTCTTGACCCAGGATAGGATTGATGTCGATATACGGTGTCAAGTGAAACCGCTTTGTGTCACCGGCCTTTTGTGAAAGCTCAGTGTCAACAATTATCGGTGCCCCCGATCCTTCTCCGCCCATCATCGTACCGACAACAGAGTTAAGAACAGAATCACGGAACAGTTTAGGATCATGCCGCGTTGGTGTTGCTGCATGGCCTGTACTTCTTGTAAATTCAGCCATTGTTTTGCGCCTTTATTTTCTCCCTCTTTTCGACTTCCGCTTTTTCTCGGCTTCGCTGAACAGGTATTGATTCATACCTTGTGTTGATCGCGGAGCTTCGCCAGGCGGAGGCGGTGCAGAGGGAATGTCTCCAGTGTTTCCTTGGGATCTTGATGGAGGCGGTGGCGGTGGCCCATCTTCTGAGGCCATCGTCTGGTAGTAACTGTCAGGATCCTTCATGTAATCATCAAATGCGTGAAACTGCTTGGCCATATTGTAGAGTACCTGGGGCGTCTGCCCCTTCTCCTCCCAAACGGCCCGCAGATTAGCATTCTGCGCCATGTGATCGACAAAAACATCGTTCACATACGACTCGTAGTCTGGCGTATCTGACATGAAGGCCTTCTCGTTCTCGCCCCACATATCCCTGCGAGTTTGATCGGCAACAATTGTTCGGATGTGCTCATCAGTTGGAAGTGACCCGTGGAATGCCTCCAACAAGGCTGAAATAACCTCCTTCTGCGCGGCGACCGGATCATCATAGTAGGTTTCAGCATCAAGTATCCCACTGACTCGCTCCTTGATACCATCAAGGTGCGCAGCCTGCTGCTTCTGCTGCTCATCCGCAGCCTGTGACCGAAAGGCCTCAAGCTCACGATTAGCTGCAGCGAGCTGCTGGGATTGTTCATGCCCCCAGTTCTGCGTATCCTTCAGTCGTTGTTCAATATCAACATCAGGCTCTTCTTGGGACTCTTTTGAGGCCTTGCTTTTCGGAGCTTCCTCCTCTTCTGTTCCCAGCACAGATGCAGTAGTGACACGCGGAGATTCCTCGTCTTCCAATTCAAGCACAGCTTCTTCAGCCATTGCCTCTCTCCTTTTATACGGGCCTTCTCTGGCCCCTTAGCCTCGCTTCACAGGAGTGCTCCCTACATGGGGGGCGCTGCTTGACCAGGCGTTCCACCTCCAGCGGCCGCAGCGTAAAACTCGCTGAGTGCCTGGAGGATCGGTTCCTTGTTAGGTAAGTCGAGATTTTCAACGATGAGTGGGCCCGCTACTTGCGGCGGCAATACGCCAGCCTTGACCACTTCCACGATCATGGCCAGCTGGTGCTCGCGAATGCTCGTAAACGGTGTCACTCGTTTGAAAATAACGTCAAACCTGAGAATGTCCTTGATTGACTTTTGCCTTGGTGTGCCTTCGCCAAGAAAATTGCCAAATTCATCTATCATCGCAGTCTGCTGCATATCATTAAACTGGCGGAACTCCGTCTGCCCGTCAGTCCCAAGGATGCGCGCCTGCGTTTCTTCACTGTAAAATTGTCCGATAAGCGAGATCATCACTTCGGAGATGCGCTGGTTGGTCAGGCCAAAGTGATCCATGATGGATGTCTGCATGGCTGTGCCCTGGGCTGAACGCGCACTCTCCTGCAAGGCACTGCGGGCATTGGTGCTGCCAAAGCCAAGCAGTGAGTCATTGACCCCGGTCACCCGCTGGATCATCTGGATGTAGAGCTGTATCATGTCACGCAGATGCACAAGCTCAGATGCCTGCTTCTCTATCGTGATGCGCTTGTCACGCAGCGCCCCGTCGTTCACCCGGATGGCGCTGTCGGGCTGGGCCAGCTGGTGGCGCAGCTCGTCAATGTTGTCAATGGACCCCTCCTCAAAGATCGCCGTGTAGCTGGAGAGGGTGTGCAGGTATTTGCTGTTAACCTTGTTAAGCAGCTCCTGTAGAGAAATGATGAAGGCGATAACTCCCATCGGGTTACCGTGCCGGTCGCGGAAGGCCACGAATGGGATAAAGGGATAAATGTCCTTGTTGTCAAATGGTGACAGGTTCTTGCCGTCCTCGCTTCCCTCAAGGAAGATGGGCCCAGCATAGACGACGCGGTGGATGTCGCCATCGTCTTCCCTGTACCAGTGTTCAGTGATGCGGATGCGTCGGCCGTTGTTGGCCAGGGTGATCATGGGCTTGTTGGCCAGGGCCGACTGCACATCCTTCTCTTGACTATCGAAGTCGTCCTGGTGCGGGCCGTAGTCATCTGTGTCCAGCTCCTCCAGCTCGCTCTTCTTGTTTGGCCACTGCTTCATGGCCATCTCGCGGTCCATCCAGTATTGTCGCGCCTGGAAGGCAGCGTCCTCCATGACGGGCCCCACGGAATACGGATCCCACAGGATCTCCTGCCACGGGCGGCGGCGTACCCACACCTTCTTGTCCTTGACCCCAACGTGCATCCAGCCAACACCACCCTTCAACCCGTCCATGAAGGCAAGGTTGCGGTGGAAGCGGAAGCGGCTCTCGTCTTCAACTTGCCGCAGTAAGGCAGTGAAGTCACCAGCCTGGTCCTCGTCACCCTGGGCGCGGCCTACCATGATCATGTCGGCAGCTGACTCAATCTGAATCGCAGCGATCATGTCAATCTGTGCACGGCACATGTTGATGACAGTGGGATGCTGGCCACGATCCTCCAGCACCAACAGGTCGTCTGCTGACCACTGGACGCCATCGTAGAACTCGTAGTTCCGCGTATTGCCATTGCGCCACGGCCGCTGATACTCCACGGCCTGCTGCGTCATTGACTCAAAACGATGCTCAGGATTCCTTGGCACTAACGATTCCCCTGTCTGTTAGCCGATCACATACGCTCTTGACGTATTCGTGAGTAACAAAATGATCCCGCAGGCCGTTGAAATAATCCTCGGCGTAGCGGCAAAAGTGATTGATGTACTGCAGAAAGCCGTCAGCGCTCTTCTCGCCCTGGGCCCGGTGACGCCACATCTCCGTTTCCTTTTGCGCGAGTATAAGCTGATTCTCCTGGCGGATGATCAAGGCGCGCATCGCACCGATCTCCTTACGCAAGTCAGGAACATCAGGTAAACGCGACAAGGCCTTGTGCAGCTCCACCGTCTGGTGATCTACGCGCTCGTCACTTACCTTGGCCTGAGTAATCTTGCGCTTGAATAATTCCGAGCGCTCACGCTCAGGCAAGCTATCAAGGTATTCGGCGGGGTTATCAAGAACCCGATCCACCAAAGCCGTTGTAACAGCATTGTTTAGCTTCTTCAGTAAATCTTTTTCCGTCGCCATAGCCGCCGTCAGGGTATAAAGGTTATTAAAAAATAGAGCGGGAAAAACTTTTTTCCAGTCGCAACTGTACATTTTTTGCATAAAGTGTACATTTTTTGTATGAAGACTATCATTCATGTCAATCAACATGTGATAAAGGCCAACAGGAAGAACGGCACCAACAAGCCCGTCCTGACCGTCAAGACCTACAAAAGCAACCATTACGCGCATGAGGTCACCATCCATGGCCCGGCCAAGGTCATCTATCGACCAGACAAGCCGCTACCCTGTGGAGCCCAGGTCTGGATCGAGACAGAGGCCGAGGTTGACCGTGGCTGTATGTTGAAGGCCAAGAGCATCTGCTGCAATGGCAAATGCCATACTGAGGATGGTTGATGGAAAGGGTTGGGCCTGGGGTGACTGTCGAGAAGGTACTCGACAAGCTCGCCTTCTATATTGATCGCTGGCAGCGGTACCCACTGGCGTTTGTCATTGAGGCGTGTCAGGGCTGGAAACACGGTTACCCCACCCACCAGCAGGCTGAAGTGCTGATGGCCGTGCCCAATAACAGGTACATTGCCATCAAATCCGGCCATGGCGTAGGCAAGACGCGGCTGGAGGCCTGGCTGCACTTCTGGCACCTGGTCTGCAACAAGATCCCAGGGATCCCCCTCAAGTGCCTCTGCACGGGCCCGACTAAGAACACCGTAGAGAATGTGCTGTGGGAAGAGATCAAGCTGGTGAAGGGACACATGATGCCCTTCCTCGCAGAGTCTTTTGTCATCACTGAAGAGGAATGCCGCTACGCCCACGGGGAGAATCCCTGGTTCTCTTGCCAGCGCACCGCATCAAAGGACAATCCCGATGCAATGCAGGGATTCCATGGTACACCCCTTATTGTCTGCGAGGAGCCCAGCGGTATGCCAGACGTGATCTTTGAGGTTCTCTCAGGCGTCATGTCAGACGAAGATGCCAGGGCAATCATGTTCGGTAACCCCACGCGCCCCTCGGGATTTTTCTACAGAGCCTTTATGCAGAAATCCTCAGTCTGGAAAGGATTCCAGTTTAACTGCAGAGATTGCCTGACAAGCACAACGTATACCTACGACTACTACGATCCAGCTGGCATCAAGCATGAAATAGAAGTGCGCGGCCGTGTCACACCAGAGTCTATCGCAGAGAAAGAGGAAACTTTCGGGGCAGACAGCAACGTCGTCAGGGTTCGTGTCAATGGCGACTTCCCCATAGAAGCCAAGGACCAGCTCATCCCCACTGCCCATATCACCAGGTGCTTTGACCGTGAGCTGCCAGAGCAGCAGCCAGGGGCCGTAGCCATCATGGGCATAGACGTTGCAGATGAAGGCGCAGACTTCAGTGCCATGGCTCTGCGGATGGGCAATGTCGTCGTGGCCGTGGACAGGTGGCGTAGGTCAATCCCTGACACTAACGAGTTCATTATCAGCAAATACCATGAGTTCATTGATGCAGGCATCCCCATCACTAAGATTAACATTGAGAAGAATGGTGTGGGAGCCGGAGTGTTCAAGACTGTCAGGGACAGGCTGATGGAGTCGCCTGTTGTCGTACAGGCTATTGTCCCTCACGAAAAGCCCTGGGCAGATGGCGGTGTCAAGTGTAAGCGCATGAGAGACTGGCTGTGGTGGCAAGCAAGACTCTTCTTCTCTCACAAGGCTCCTATCTTTGCTGACAATGGCAGCCTCTTCCAACAGCTGGCTAAAGAATTAGCCGTGCCTAAATATGATGACTCTGAAGGGCCACTGGCTGTTGAGACTAAGAAAAGTATCCGTAATCGCGGTGAGTCTTCCCCTGACATAGCCGATGCCCTTATCTTCACGTTCTATGGCTCTGATCGCATAGCAATAGCTAAAGAGAAGAAAGTAGAATTGGATTATTACCGCAAACTGCGCAGCAAAGAAAGAAAAAAAACACCAAGAAGCTGGGTTGGTGTATAACCCCCCTACAAACAACAACATCTGTAACATCAACAGCAATTAAAGAAATAAATAAATAAAGTATTTCCCAGATATTGCTTGACTTTTACCTGTTTTCCCTGTATCCCTAGGGATAATTACCGTTAGCCCGCTCCCTTGACTCCCACTTAATGGGGCTGCTACTCCCAATCTTGATTAAAGATGTAGTTGTTTGTCGTTGATGTTCGTCTAATGGTCCACTCACCGCAGAACAACATCAACACCCTCAACATCAATATCAAGACAATCACTGCTTCTACCCCA
>Ga0114906_1000630_pt1 | contig 19451 bp, 18 predicted proteins | sample MalvirDeepMed_M9_FD_89687 | JGI IMG/M metagenome (GOLD analysis project Ga0114906, IMG submission 89687) | Marine viral communities from the Global Malaspina Expedition - Malaspina viral metaG DeepMed_M9 | ecosystem: Environmental > Aquatic > Marine > Oceanic | place: Mediterranean Sea...
CACTCACCAAAGTCGAACCTAGGAAGATGCGCCCATCAGTAGCGAGGCACTTTTCTAAATCCTTCGAATCAAACGTTTGAATCGAAGATTGCTCGGATGAAAGCTTTAATAGCTGTGAGAGCAACTTAGCAAAAGCCGTATTTGCCACAGGATACATATTGAGCATTCCTACCTTGCCTCTCAGCAGTTTAATCTGCTGCTCATTGTCCAAAAGAATATGCGGCTTTCCTGAAACATCATTTAAAAGTGATGAGGCATTCTTTGTAATCGTAGGATTCAGCAGCTCTTGTGCCGAGGGCCAAGAAACAATATAAACTACTCTTCCTTCTCCTTGAACCGATTTGAGATATCGCTCAAAAACCGAATGAAGAGCTGGGCAGGCACTTCCAGTGCCGCCACCGCCGCCGGCTAAGACAAATAGCCAATCAACTTTTCCAAGCTTGGTTCTTAAAGCGTCCTCTACTACGGCGCTAGCATTGTCTAGAACCCTCTTTCCGTTGTCAACATCTTTACCCACACCATCGGCATCAGGAATCAAAACAAGATGTTGAGGATCTACACCCTCTGGCTGATCCTTGGCGGTAGTATTAATCAGAAGCGCTTTATTAAAGCCAAGGTCTAAAAAGGCTTTAGCTAGTTTTCCACCACCGCCTCCCACGCCAACAAAAGCGCAGTTCAGCGATGAAACGGCCTCGTTTTCCGGAAGCTGATTCTCATGATTAACCTCTGCGGCCTCTCCGTAGTGTTCTACAAAATCAAAATCACCCATGTTTGTCTCCTATTAAGTCTATCATACATTATCTCCGGTATATGTCATTGGCATATGTTTAACACCAACCGCGGAGCCCACCGGCTGCTCTTCGACGTCAGGCGCCACGATGCGGTCTCGGTTGGGCGGGTGCGCTCCAACAGCCATAAGGGCGTTTAGAGAGTCTCTAAGGGCCATGGTGGCCTTGAAGGCTGCTTCATAGGCCTGGTCATAGATAGGCTCATCGAGGGCCTTCACGAGGTCCTCAGTGGCTATACGAGCCTTGACGGCTACAGAATAAAGACGATCCGTCTTCGTAGGTTCCCGTGGTTCGTTGCCCGTATCTGACCCGGGCATTCTGTGGGGCACGAATGGAACCATATTTGGATCCATAATGCCTCCGTCAATCTCTCTAAGCTCTTGTTCAACAAGCGCTTTAATAAGATCAATAGATTTCATATGCTTTACTCCTTCTGAAACTTTCTCCAGACCTGTGCCCGACTTATACTTTCGGCCACCATAATCCCTCTCGCCGGCTAGGTAGTCGGCGCCGGGCGCGATGGACGTTGTTACTACGTCACCGGGTGGTTGCTTGTGTCTAAACACCTTCTGAGCGGCGACATCGACAAGATCCTCTCCTCCCGCTATCTGGTACGCATCGTGTGCTCTGTTGGCGACCTTCAGCGCCTTACCGGCCGGTATTTCTTGTGCTATTGCTAGGCCCGTACGAGCTAGCTTTTCTCCCGTAGACGCCTTCGGATCCCTCAATGCGCTGTCTGCCGCCCGCATGGCCAGTACAGTGCCGCCGACGGGGGCGCTAGGTCCAAGAGCGACATAGGGCGCCAGGTCCAGAGCTTTTTGTTGGGCTGGGCTGACCGGGCCCTTTTGGGTTCTTCCGGCCGCCGAAAACGGCATTGCGGCAGTGAGGCGAGATAATAACTTATTGATAAAGCCTTTTTTCTCTTCTTCTAACTCGTAACCCTCAAAAAAACGTAGTTCCTCCTCAAGAATTTCCTTAACTTTCGCTTTGTCTATTCTCATTTTACTTTCCCTGTTCCTTTTTACTTAGTTCAACGGCGGCTAATTGTTTCTGCGCTGCTTTTTTTGATTTAGGCTTCTTAGAGAGCGCTTTTCCGCCGTTCTTCGAAAAAACCTTATAGCCTCCATCGACTTTCTTGATGGTTTCATCTACAGAAATGCCGGCAAGTGCAGCATAACGCGCTAATTCTTGTTTTTCTTGCAAATCTTCATCGACTTTCTTGTCTTCTCTGCGTGCTGAGTCCACAGTAGCTGCGGTGCTCCCCGCTGCCCCCGTGTACACTTCGCCCCCGTGGAATGCGGCCGTGTTCAGGGCGGAAACGTTAGCTTGATTTCCGGCCTCTTTGCCGGCGGCCGATGGCGATCCTGAACTGGCAGACCCTTGAGCGGCTTGTTGTTCGGCTGCTGCGGCTTGTTGTTGAATTACTTGAGGGTCCTCTTTTGGAGCGACAGCGCCTTCGGTCATCTCGACGGTCTTAGGGCCACCGGGCGACGCTGCATCGGCAGCTAGCATCTTCTGAGCCCACTTGGCCAAAGCCGCCTGGGCGCCGCGAGGGCTAGCCTTCACATTTCTAGCGGGACCTTTCTTTTCGCGATGAGCAATGTTCTTCTGAAACTCTATCTCATCTCTTTCGTTCTCAAATTTCTCTACTCTCGCGCGGAACTCTTCTTCGTTTCCTTCGATTTCTTTACCCTCGGCCTCAAATTCTTGAGCTATTTTAACGGAGGTGGTACCAGGACCATCCATATTCCTGCTATACCCGGGCAATCCCCACCCATATAGTTGTAGAACAATGTTCCTCAAAAGCTTATTCCCAACAGCATCCGGCGCGTCATTGCCGTACTTGCCAAAAAAGAGGTCGAAGAGTCTTTTACTTTCGGAATAGTCGTCTTTAGCGGGCTCTGTTTTTATTGTGGCTTCAAGGTCTTCTTCTGGTTCGTCTATATCCATTGATAGAGTGCCAGTTGGGCCGATGTCTAAAGGATCTATGGCTTCATCTATGGCCTCTAATAGAATATTGAGCGCGCCTGTTCTCAAAGCCTCCATAAAGCCCATGGTAGTGCGTCGATAGTCATCTTCGTCTTCGATCCCAATCTCTTCAAGATTCTCAGCAACCTTATCATAGACAAGTTCTAGTAAATCGTTGAATTCTTCCGGAAGTACATCTGAATCAATCACCAGTTGAGCCAGTTGAGAGCTTAAATCGTCCACTCCATCGGCAGGCTCACAGACAAGGGGCATTTCCATGCCAGGAAGTTCTAGTTGCTCTTCTTCTGTAATCTGGTCTCCAAACATTTCCACGCTCTCGTCGTCAGTTAAAACAACTTCAAGTTCTTCTTTAATAAGCTGGCTGAGAGTGCGAGGGGTGAGTTTCATTGGTTATATTCCTAGTTTCGAAGCGATATGGTCTTCAACTTGAGAGAGCACCTCTCCATATTCTTCTTCTTGGACCTCGCCAAGTTGTCCCAATAAAGCGGCCAACTGTTCATCATCACCAAATTCTTTTTGGATCGCGGCTACTGATTCGGGGCTTAGTCGATCAATATTCCTTTCGGCTGATGATTCAAGGGTATCCAAAGTAGATTCTAAACTTGAATCTCCCTTTTCGGATCTGATCCCGGCAACATCCTCGAGTTTTTTCCAAACAAACTTGAGCGTTGTCGCCATCGGCGCGTCGCCGAAGGGATCATCCTCCAGTTCGGAGCCAAGCATTCGATTCACCCCCTTTTCCCAGCCGGTCCGTACCTTTTCAAAGACCAAGGCTGCTAGGACAAAACCTATTATACTCATAGGATCGACAGCTTCAGTTATAAGTCTTTTTTGCGGAGACCTGCAGTTGGCCAACTTCTGGAATCTCTTAATTTGATTTTCAGTTAACATCGTAGATTTCACTCCTTCTCTGACCGCTGCGATGCGCGGTACTTTTTCTTGTGCCCTTATGGCCTGCCTCAAGCCGCCGCCGCCGCGGCCGCCACCATGCTTCATCGGTGCTGCTTTCGAAAGCTGCTTAAGCGCCCACTTTTGTTGTCGCAACTTGTCCTGCGCGGTTGCGGGCGGCTTTTTCTCAGCCCTGGCAGCTAGGCGCCGCTTGTTTCGGGCATCTAACTGCGCCTGAGTCATTCCTGCTGTATCCGGCCCTCCGCCCACATCGGTACCGGCTTGTGCCGCGGCCGCCTGTTTCTGTTGCGCCTGGTGCTTCTTTTCCGCCTCTGGCGTACGCTTACGGCCGGGGAGTCTCTGAAAGCTTCTTTTTATAAAAGCATCGACGGGGTCCTCTCCTCCGCCGACGGCAGTGGCAGCGTCGCCTATCTTGGTAGCCGTCCTGTACCCCTTCTTGATGGCTTTTGCACCGGGCAGCACGGCCTTCCCGAGCTTGAGCGCCTTGCCGACCGGGAAGAGCTCTTGTGCCGCGGCGGCGGCGTAGCGCACTGCTTTTTCTCCTGCGCCGGCTTCCTTGTCGCCGGCGATATCTTTCGCCGTCATAAGCCCTCCGACGATTGGAGTAGCTCCTGCTATGCCTTTTGCAATGTATTTCTGGGACGCCGCACGCTTCGCCGCCAGTTCACCGGGCATTCTATCTTTCCCTCGCGGTACACTTATAGCTGGCTGCCTAGGCTTGTTCCAGTCGGGGTCGACCACGCCGGAGGTGTACAGGCCGGCCTTGTCGTCGGGCTTGGGCGGCGTGGTCTTAGAAGTCGCCGGCGCATCTTGCGCGAAGACCGTACCCGCCAGCTTATCGTCTGTTTTTGGTGCCGTAGTGGTTGTTTTTGACGCTGTTGTCGTTGTCGCCGGCGGAGTCGTCGTCGTTGTTGCCGCGGCTGCTGGTGCTGCTTTGTGGGGCGCGTCTGCTGAGCGCTGCCCTGCCTTTGTACGATGCCCAGACTTCGAAAAGCCCGAGGCAATGTTGGCACGTTCCTGTTCTTTCGTAAGCTCAAAAAGAGTTTGTAGCTCTTCTGCAATAAGCCGATCGAGATGTTTGACGTCAAGCTTCACTTTCTATTTCTCCCAGGGCTTCTTTTCGCGCCACTTGCCAGTTTTCACCCCATGACGAAGGCGCCGCACATCTCGATCCGTTGGAGCGCTGAGTCGCAAAGGCTCTTCAAATCGTCCCAATAGATCCAGGATGTCTGCTTCATACTTCTGCCCCTCGGGCGTTTCGGGCTCCCACGCGGACACCACGTTCTGTAGTGCTTTCAGGATTGCGTCTTCTGGCTCTAGATGGCCGGCGCGCCCTCCTTCTTGAAGCTCGTCTTGGGGTTCAAATCCGGGCATGTTCTCCCATTTAGGCAATGGGATGCCCCACTCGTGAGGACTGGGCTCAATCAGGTTGTCGGATATTTGATCCGCGATACTTTTTACTAAATCCCGGGCAGTTCCCTCGTCGACCTCGTCGCTGACAACATAGTTTCCAAGAATAGCAAGGAACTCGTCTAGTAGCCTTCGTTCTCCGTCGATTGGATCGACCACATCGGTGTTAGACCAGATCCCAGTCTCGCCGTCTAGCATCCGAGTGGTGATTAGTTCCTCCCAGCCCTTAGATAATGCGTCCATGCGCTCCTCTTCTGGTCCCGCGGGAGTGGATAAGTCGCTTGGGAGATCCATGATCTCTCTAAGCTCTTCTTTGATTAACTCTGTTAGTTTTGATCGAGAAATAGTAAGGCCTTCGTCGAACTCGGCCGCCTCGAGGGCATCGATGGCCTGGTCCGCGGTGATCGGCGCCAGCTTTTTGCCGCCCTTCTTGGCAGTCCGATGGCCGGAGCTTGAATAGCCCGCTGCTCGGTTCGCGCGGCGCTGCAGATGACCAGCGCGCTGCGCGTGAGGGACAACGTCGCTGGCGGCCCCAAACAACTCCTTCGCCGCCGGGGTGATTGCCGCGGGTTCGAGGCCTCGGCCTGAACTGCGCCACCATTGCTCTTCATCAAACGGGTCTGAGGTTTTTGTTGCCGGGGGTGCTGTTCGTCTGCTGGGACTACTGGTTTGTCGACTGCCCGGTTGTTCTTTTGCTGCTGGGGTTGCTTTTGCTGCCGGCGCTGCTGCTTTGGCCTGTGCCGCGTTCCATCTCTTGGCGCGGCTGCGCGCTTCCGAATCCTTTGGGAACTTGGTGAGATCGCTGAGATCAAGCTGCTGGCCCGGTTCGGCTCCAAGTTTCCTACCTATGTGGCTAATATATGGGGACGGTTCCTTGGGTGCCGTAGCCTTGGGTGCCGTAGCCTTGTGTGATTGAGCCGCGCTCATCTTTTGCTCGCCTGGCTCAAAACTAAATGCTTCAGGATCAAATAGAGGCTTGTCGGCGCTGCCCGCGGGCTTCGTAACCGCCGTCTCCTCAGCGTCGAGGACCTCGGTTAAAAAGCGCTTCCACTTTTCCATTGTAGTTTTCATCGTCGTCTCTCTTTAAGGGCCGGAAATTCTCCCCTTTCTCCTGATTGGGCTTTCCGGAGCAGCTCTGCTTCGTCTTCCAAGGCAGCCAGCTTCTCGTCTTCTAGGGGTTCTCTGAAGTCTCTGGAGCGCTCATCAACCAAAAGATCGATTAATCCTTCTAATACCGCGAGATCTTCGTCGGAAAACTGCACATGGCGCAAAAGTTGTATTAATGCTGAATCTCGGGCCTCGCCCATCTCCTCAAGCTTCATAACGGCGACGGATCGACGTGTGCCCGGATGCTCTTCCATCGGACGAGATTCATCCCACTCCTCTCCTCGTTCTGCAGCAGAGCGTGCTTCGGACAGCTCTTCTAGGATAATCTGCTTAAGTCTTTTTTTAGTAATTTTCATTATTTTGTTTTCTCCAGAAGTTTTCGCACTTCTTCTTCGATGATTTCTTCTATGAGGGCTTCACTAATCTTAATGTTCTCTCTCATTTCTGTTTCTCCAGTTTTTGTGTCCAAAGGAGCTCCTTTTGGTCGAAAAGGACGCTGAAGCCGTCCAATGGCCCGCTGTCCGAGCTCAATATCTAATGGTTCCATTCCTGTCATTGCGGCCGCTAAAAAGTCAATACTCGTATCAATAGATTCCAAAACCTCTATAGCTTTTTTTAGCAACTTAACGGATTCGCCGGAGCTTAGTCCGCTTAAATCAATGTCGTCCATGAATAGTTCCTCATCCTAAATAGTTTTTGTATTTGTTATTGGAACAATATCTTAGCTTTCTTTAGGTTGTTTAAATAATCCGACATCTGAAACGACTATTTCATTCGTCAACGGCCTCATCATAACGTTATCACTATGAGTATCCCAAAAATCCACTCCGTGGTCTTTCAGTTTCATTAACTTATTAAAAAAATCCGCTACAGGTCCCGGAGCAGCCTCTTTGGGATATGCCCCCTCGATTCCAAAGTATTTAAGTGCTTCTGGTGGGTATTGTGGAATCTTTATACGATCTTCTAGGCGTTTTGCTAAAGAAATAGACTGGCGCTGGATGAGCCTATCCGGTGGCTGGTTCATGCTGGAATATTTGGTAACCGGCTGTGCTCGTCGTACTGCGCGACGGCTGATTTGGGGGAGCCATCGAGTCAAGTAGTCTTTAAAGCTTCGAGGTGGTTCTAAATCTAATACTTCTTTTTCAAATTCTATCCCCGAATCCATGCGGCCCTCAAAATAGGCATATTCTCTTTCGCCACGCGTACTGTGCATCTGGTTGTCTACATCGATTGTATGATCATCGCTAAATGTTTCTCGCAATACAGGAATTAAAAGTTCTGGCTTTGTAATATCACGCAGCCACTCATTTTCCGCCTCGGGATTTTTAAAACCCCCTCCATGGCCGAAAAGCTGTTCTTTGAGCCGAGGAGGCAGCGGCTCTAGGCGCTCAACAGGAATGCCATAAATCTTTATGGACCTTCCTCGGAACCACCCCTCTTTAAAATCATATATAATATCAACTATATCGCCCACTTCGGGTAAAACGGAAGCAAGTTCTGGATTTTGCGCAAGTTCGCGCCTTTTCCATCGAGCAAGGGTATATCCTCTCTTCTCATGTGGGAATTGAGTGACTTTCAGTATCATATCGGCGCCTTCGCCGCCTGCCCCTCGGATTTCATATACAATTCCCATAGCGCCGCGGCCAAGCTCCTCTCCAAGCAGTGCACCTAGTTTATCGGCTAGTGCTTGTGCGATTTCTCGTGCAGAAGCAGGATCGAAATCAACAATATTTACCCCGGCCTGCTGCGCCTCGCGGCCGCTGATCATGTTTTTTTCAGAAGCTTTATCCAACAGGGTGCCGGTGGCTTTTTGGGTGGTTTCTGCTTCGTAGAGGTGTCGACGCCATCCTTCGAAGAGTCCTTTCATGGCGCTTCCATTTCCTTAATGAATTTAAAGTGTGCATCAGCTACTTTTTGTCTAAAATCATCTTTCATTAGGTTTGTGGCATCTTCTAAGTTAGTCATAAAGCCGTTTTCTGACAAAATAGCCGGCATTGTAGTCTTACGAAGGACGTAGAAGTTCCCCCAACTCATATTGGCCTTGACGCCTCGCGATCTTAGCCCTGTTTCTTGAACAATGTGCTTTAAAAGCGCCGTGGCCATTTCTTTGCCCACCCTGCTTGTCATATAGTGATACAAACTAGCTCCATGGGCCGAATTAAAAGCCTGGCCGTCTCCCCATGCATTGGCGTGTATGGAAATGTATCTACAACGCGGGTCTGCTGCATGACGAGTATTGGCCCGAGATACACGAGTGGCCAAAGGCACATCGTGCTCTGAATTGACTATATTTTCGCACTCAATTCCCTCGGCGTCACACAAGGCTTTAATGCGCTCCGCGATATCGCGATTGAAGACGCCTTCATAAAGGATAGAGCCGTCCGCGAAACGAGGGGAACGCTTTCCGCGCGTTTGATATGCTCCATTGATCAGGCCGCCGTGTCCTGGATCTAATAACCAAATATATTTACTCATAGCAAGGCACTCCACCTATAAATAGTTTTGTTATTTAAAGACCGCTGATTTAACCTTCAACAAATAATTCAATACCTGGTTTTTGGATCCATTCATAACCACCATCCTCCGCGTACTGTATACGAAGCCAGTTGTCTAAAATTGTTTGAGTTTCGTCTGCGCCTTCTGCTACTACTGTGCCTAGCTGCCCGCGCCTATGGCCGGCTACTTTTTTTATTAAATCTCCTATATTTATCTCGTTTTTGCTTTTCAAAAGAGTTTTCCCTCTGCTATAATTAACTAGTTCCTATTTGAGACGATACTTATTAAGAACACGCTATGAGTACTTTTCGCGAACATAAATCCATTGTTGATCGATCTGCGGCGGATCGCGTCCGGCATAAAAAAAAGATTGAAAAAGCGATTAAAGAGAGCATCAAGGATGTTATTGCAGATGAAAGCATCATTGGCCAAAATGGCAAGAAGAAAATACGCATTCCCGTTAAAGGAATCAAAGAATATCGATTTATCTACGGAAATAACGAAGAAAACCAACGAGTTGGGGCCGCTGGGAAGCATAATGTCAAGAGAGGGCAGAAAATAAACCAAAAACGAGTCCAAAAAGGCCGTAATGCAGGGCCTGGAAACGAGGACGGTGAAGAGAAATATGACGTTGAAATCACCCTGGAAGAGCTTGCAGAGTACCTTTTTGCGGATTTAGAGCTTCCAGAGCTCGAAAAAAAGCGCTTTAGGTACCTCTCGGAAGACGGTTTGAGGCAAAAAGGGTACCGTTTAGAGGGAATTCGCCCCCGATTATCTAAAAAAGAGACCTTAAAGCGCAAAATTAGACGCAAAAAGAAAGCAATTGCTGCCGGAGCGCGCGATTCCGACAGTAAGGAGCGTTTTCCATTCCATAAAGACGACCTAAAATACCATCATATGAAGCCAAAACCCAAAAAAAGCACTGCAGCGGTCGTTTTTTTCGTGATGGATGTCTCTGGCTCCATGACAACAGAAAAAAAATACATTGCGCGGAGCTATTTTTTCCTTTTATATCAATTTTTACGCCACAAGTATGATAAAATAGAGGTAGTTTTTATTTCACACACCGTCCACGCCAAAAGAGTTACCGAAGATGAGTTTTTTAAACGCATTAGTGTGGGGGGTACTATGATGAGCAGCGCCCTAGAAATCGAAATAGAGGTTATAAATAAGGAATATCATCCAGATTCGTGGAATATTTACACTTTTTATGCCGGGGATGGCGAAAACTGGCCCGATGACAATGAAAAAACTATAAATTTGCTAAATGCTTTAAAAGATAACAATCAAATGGTAGTATATGCTGAGATAAACGAAAGACGTACACATCCAGAGGAAGAGGGAACTGTTCTCGATTGGACTAATCCGTCGTTTGTCGCTTGGGAAAATGAAAATCCGGACTCTATATGGACTTTGTGCGTTCCCCTCGTGGATAACAGGTTTAAAAGAGTTTTATTAACCAAGGCGGCTCAAATTTGGCCTGTTTTTAAGAAAATCTTTGGAGCCAAAGAATGACAGACTGGTCTATAGCTGAATTAGACTCTTGGGACGCCAAAATTTGTGAGGTAGGGGCCAATTTTGGCCTTAATTGGTTTAATATAGATTATGAAATCATTGATTATCATGAAATGCTTAGCGCAATGTCTTATACGGGACTTCCTACTCACTATCGACACTGGTCTTTTGGCAAGGCATACGAAAGATCGCATACATTATATAATGCAGGAGCCACCGGTCTTCCGTATGAGATGATTATTAACTCAAATCCCAGCATTTCTTACTTAATGGCCGAAAATCAGATGTATATACACATTCTCACCATGGCTCACTGCGTAGGACACTCCGATTTCTTTAAAAACAACCGAATGTTCGCCAGTACATCGCCGGAACTCATTATTCCCAAGTTTAAGGCCGCGGCAAAGTATGTTAAAGAGCTAATTGAGGACCCTTCCGTCGGAATTGAAGAAGTGGAGACCATAATTGATGCATGTCACTCAATTAAGTATCAAATTCCGAGATATCCCGGAATTAAACGGCTTTCTCATGATCACCTGAAGCAATTGTACGCTGAACGAATCTTAGACGACAAATCCGGCCAATATGACGAATTTAATCTCGATAAAGTTCCTTTAGAGCGTGATTATAACGTAATGGCCTTTATTTCGGAGCACGGTCGCAATCTTAACGAATGGCAACGCAATCTTATGTCTATTGTAGAAGAAAGTTCGCATTATTTCGTTCCTCAAGCTCTTACAAAGATTATGAACGAAGGTTGGGCAGTTTTGATGCATGAAAAGATTGTTAAGGAGCTTAATTTGCCCGATAAGTATTATATCCCGTTTGTAAAGCTCCACAATCAAGTTGTTCGGGCCCAATTGGGACAGGTAAATCCTTACCACTTGGGTTATCGCATGTTTAAGAAAATTGAGGAGCGTCATGGATTTGAAGCCTGTTTATTGGCCCGAGAGGTTCATAATGACATTACTTTTCTTAGAAGTTATTTAGATGAAGAAATGTGTCATGATCTTAATTTGTTCTCTTTTTCTTATAAAAAATCCAAAGATCATATCAGTGTAGATGAAACATCTGACAATGAAGGGTGGGAAAAGGTCCGCGATTCTCTAATTAAAACTGTAGGGCTTAATTCAATCCCTGTTATATATGTTGAGGAAATGCAAAAAGATCACACTTTGGTTTTGAGACACGAACACGATGGAAGAGACTTAGATATACGGTATGCTAAAAAAGTATTCGAATATATACAAGAACTCTGGGGTGATGAAGTGAAGTTATTTACCGTCCTTGAGGGCGACTTATGGGAGTTTTAATGTGAAAAAAACAAACAAGTTTTTGTCAGCAGTGACAAAACATCAAAAAGAACGAACTAAAGAAAGATTTGAAGGCTTTTTAAAAGATTATTTAGAGATTTTAGAACTAAATCTTGATATTCCAGCACTGTCGCACAAAAGACTGTATGATGCGATAACAAAACACGGTATTACTCGTATGAAGGACGATGACCCGCGCTGTAGAAAGCTTTTTAATGCCGAACCTGTACGTACATACGATTATTTTCAAGATTCCTTCTTTGGAATGGAGCGATCGCTCAACAAAGTGATGAGATTCCTTCACTCTGCTTCTATGAAGGGCGAAGAGAGCCGCCAGGTCCTGCTTCTGTTGGGTCCGGTGGGGGCCGGCAAGTCAGCACTCGTCGAGCACATTAAAAAGGCTCTAGAGGCCAGTGAGGGCGTTTATCATATTGCTGATTGTCCCATTCGCGAAGAACCGCTTCATCTTATACCACGTGGCCTCCGAAAAGAGTTTGAAGAGGTGTATGGGGTGAAAATAGAGGGTGATTTGTGTCCTGTATGTCGCTATAACCTTTTAGATGATTATGATGGCGATTATACTAAAGTTCCTATCACTATATCATCATTTTCGATTCGAGGAAGGCGCGGGATCGGAGTTGTTCCCCCCATGGACCCTAATACGCAAGATAGCAGCGTTTTGATAGGATCGGAAGATATTTCAAAGCTAGATCTTTATTCAGAAGACGATCCGCGCGTTTTGAGCCTAAATGGCGCCTTTAATGTTGGAAATCGTGGCATTGTAGAGTTCGTAGAGGTCTTTAAAAACGAAATTGAGTTCTTACACACTATGATTACAGCCACTCAGGAAAAATCTGTGCCAAGTCCAGGGAAACAGGCCATGATTTACTTCGATGGTGTTATTGTTTCTCACTGTAATGAAGCTGAGTGAAATAAGTTTAAGTCCGAGCACACAAACGAAGCCATATTGGACAGAATTGTTCGCGTTAACGTTCCTTACTGCTTAGAGTACTCACAAGAAATCAAAATTTATAAGAAGCTACTCAGCTCCTCTGATTTTAACTGTCATATTGCGCCCCATACCCTTGAGGTGGCTGCAATGTTCGCTGTTTTAAGTCGTTTGAAGCCAACCAACAAAGTAGATCTGATTACTAAGATGAAGATTTATAACGGAGAAGAGATTATTGAAAAAGGGTTGATTAAAAGGGTGGATATCAAAGATCTTCGAGATGAGCAGCGCGAGGAGGGAATGACAGGCATTTCTACTCGTTTTGTAATGAAAGCTATTGATAATGCCCTTGCTGATTCAGATAAAGATATGATTACGCCTATTTCTATTCGAAATGCCCTTATTAAACAAGTAAAAGAACAAGTAACCAACGAAGAAGACCGCAATATATATCTTGCGTCCTTACAAAAAGGACTTCACGAGGAATATCTTAAAATTTTAGAAAAAGAAATCACAAAAGCATTTGTTTCGGCCTATGAAGAGCAAGCCGAGTCTCTGTTTGATAACTATCTCGATCACGCCGAAGCATATGTTAATGCCACCATGGTTAAAGACAATGTGACAAACGAAGAGATGGAGCCGGACGAGAAGTTTTTAGTAAGCATTGAAGAACAAATAGGCATCAAAGGAAGCGCTAAAGACAACTTTAGAGCCGATATATCTTCTTATATGTTTGCAAAGTTACGGAGAGGGGAGGTAATCGACTGGCGCGCTTATGGGCCTTTAAAAGAGGCCATCGAGAACAAACTAGTTGGAAGTGTTAAAGATATCTCTCGTATTGTTACAAAATCGAAAAGCCGGGACGGAAAACAACAAAAGAAATATAATGAGATGGTAAAGACCCTCATTAAGGATTATGGATACAATGAAGATTCAGCCGAAGAGGTGATTAAGTTCGCTTCGAATAACCTGTGGCGCGACTCTTAGGAAAAAGACATCCCACATCCGCACGTAGTGTTTGCTGCGGAGTTGTTAAATACAAATCCTTCATTTTGTAGAGTTTTGATATAATCTATAATAGTCTTATCCAATATTACTGCACTATGAGGATCAATATAAACTTTTACCTGTTCTAGTATGATTAATATATCATTTTCGTCGATATCGGTATCGATTGTTAAAGAATAAGACATTCCAGAGCAGCCGCCACCCATAACAGCAACTCGTACGTTTTCATGAGGCTCTATAGCTTCATTTAGGCGCGCCTTAGCTGCATCCGTAAAACTAATCATCTTTCTTTTTCCTAGCTATAATAGAGTTTAGCTGTGCGGCCGCTCTTTCAAAGGAGCCGGCTGGATTGTGGATATCCCACGGTATCACTTCACCGCCGCTCTCTTTAAACTGTTTCTGATATTTGGCGCGATCATCGATTAAAATAGGAATAATATTTTCTGGGAGATTTAAGCTTTTTAAAAGACCCCCCTTGTCATGAACTACGTTTATCTTTCCGGGATCGATGCCTATTAGGTTGTTTTCAATCCAAATTTCTTTACCGGCGATTGACTCAGCGTCAATGGGCGCTGACAAGATTCTCGTTTTTCCATCGTGTGACGCCTCGTTTGCCAAATCTACTAATGCCTGGGCGTGCTGAAGAGGAGGCAGGTTGACCCACCAATCTTGGTTGGCTGATGCTAACTTGAAGAAATACGTCTGCAGTCTCTTTTGCGCACCCTGAAGGCTTTCGCCGGAGTCTTTTAAATCAGTCATAAGATCAAACTCTTTTGCTGTTATTTCCTCTCGACCTTCTTTTTCCATTTCTTTTACAAGCATGCGTAACGCTTGAGATCTTGATTTTAAGCCCGGGTGGACACTATCAGGATCAGCATGATTAGTGGAGGCCCCGTTTCTTACTTTTTGCAAGCTAGCATTAACAGTATCCACAACGCCCCCGGTCATATCAACAAGAACCCCATCCATGTCAAGAAAGATTTGATACTTATCTTCTATTTCTTCGTTCAAGTACTTCCGCCAGTTTTCAAGTATGAGTTTCATCGGACCGAATCTCCGGGGTTCCCGGTGAGGTTGGCGAGAGAAATATGAAAGTGTCGATCGGGCTCAGGATCCGAGGGCCCTCCCACTAATTCCATAATCTGGTTAACGTATGCGCGCATGTCGTCTTGATTAACTAGTTCGACGGACCATGATTTACGTTCTAACTCTTCATCTGTTTTTTCTTCCCACTCTCTAGCTAATATTGCTTTTGGCGGTTCGGGAAGCTCCATTGTTTTAAGTTGCTTTCTAAATGGCTTTAAAACACTTTGATGAGCGAGAGTGACATGTAGCCTTTCATCAGGAAGAGGCACGGCTTCTGGTGGTAACGTTTGCATAATGTCTTTTGCTTGAGCCACTACTTCAGGCGTAGGAGTAAGTTTTAAAATACCTTGAAATTTGGCCTCTTCATTTAAGAACTTTCGCCAGCTTTCTAGTATGAGTTTCATTTCTTTTCTTTGCCTCGCTTTTTTAAAGCCGCGTAAATAATAGAAAGTTCCTCGCGGGTCATTTTATCCAAATGAGATTTGCCCGTAAGTTCTTTAGTCCAACTCATAAACTCAGCATCATCATCCCAAGGAATATTTAATGTATCTGCAAGTTCATGCACATCTTTTATTGAGACTGTTTTGTCTTCAGAAGACTCCTCCAAATATCTGCGCCAATTTTTAAGTAAAGGTTTCATTAACTAAAATCTTCTTTGCTTCTATGCTTCTGTCTTACTTTTTCACTGATAGGGATCGCTTCGCCATCGCCATCAATGCGAACAAAAGTCATTTGTGTGCACACAACGTTCCTCTGGGTTCCGTTATAAACCGAGTGTCTCCTGGCTTCCATGTTTAGTGTCAAGGAGGTCTTTCCGACCTTTTCTACCTCGCCATATATTTTGATTATTTGTCCCGGCCGTGCTGGTTTTTGAAATGTAAGTCCCGCTATATGCTTGGTAACCATGCGCGGTGAATCGGCGACCTGAGCAGCGAAGGCTGCAGCTGCCTCGTCCAGCCATGCAAGCATTACGCCGCCGAATAAATTACCGTGATAACCAATATCTTGTGTTTTAACAAAATGAGTAGAAATAAGTTCCATTAATACCACCTAACTGGTTGGAATCCTTCAAGATTGGCGAAAAAACCATCTATGATGGCTCTATCTTCTTCACTATACTGTTTACTAGGAGCAATAATAATCTTGTCATTTCCTTCTTTATCTCGGCGTTCTTTTGAATATTCTACATGCCCTACCGGCATGAGAAGCTCGTCGTCTTTTGTAGCTGAGGGCACTATAATCAAATCCCATCCCATATTATCTGCTGGGTTTATTATATCAGGATATTCGCCATAGTCAAAGGGTAAAGGTGTTTTTTTTACTCTTCCGAATCCTTTTGAACTTCCTTTGGGACTGTCCAGGTGTATTTTTTGTTCAGGAGTGTTTGTAAGAAAATCTACCATTTCCTCACGGGTGACGACAACGGATGGTTCATCAGCAGTGTATTTTCGCCAGTTTTCCATTAACGCCTTCATCTCTTTTTAATTCTTATTCGAATCTTTCTTCTCTTTTTGGATTCGGCGACCATTTGATTGGGCTCTGGTCTCACTTGGCGCAACCTAGATGGCGCCCTCTTTTGTGGTTTCGGTTCTCTGACGGCAACTCTATTTAATCCCTTAGCCACCTTTTCTAAGTCAAGTTCGGCGCCTCTCATTTCAGCATCAAGAAGGGCGTTTTGCAGATCCGGATAGCTCCAGCCTTTTGAGTCTCGATAATTGCCGTTTTTTATATCCTCAAGTTGTTCGGGAGTGAAGCGCCCTACCTCGGCATGGTGTTTTTTAATATCTGTATATTGCTCAGCGGTCCACTTGTAGTGGGGTATTTTCTTCCCCGGCTTAGGGGGAGGTACTACATCCTGCATTCCCAGCGTTTGGCGTATTAAATCTCTTTGTTTGCCCGATAGCCAGCCTGGGCCCGGGACACCTTGGTCATCGACTGCGTGGAAGGTCTCGTGGCCGGCCACACCGCGGCCGGGTATTTTTGGATGAATAGTTTGTGTAACTGGATTATACATCCCGCGCTCCGGTGCGCCGGCGCCGAAGGCCTTTATAAGTTTCAGAAAGTCCTTTGGGGCACCCTTCATCGGTGTTTTTTGAATAGCTCGACTAATGTGTGGTAGAACTTCTCTTTCGTAGTATTCACTAGCTGCTTCTGTGTTGCCATCAAATTTTCCAAGAGGGTGACTAGAATCAGCTAACGCGTCAATCCATATTTCTCTATTTACTCCCGCGGGATCACTATAAGATTTTTCATACTTGTCGCGCATGGTCTGAATGTCTTTTTCATCCCAATCATCAAAGTCTTCATCGTCCTCTTCCCAATCGTCTTCCGCATCAAACTCCTCCCAGTCTGGATCAGCGGCGACCGGTGGGGCGGCCAGCGCTGCGGGTACTGGTTCTGACTCAGGTTCGATAATAATATCTTCGTCAGCAGGTTCAGCTAATGTGAAATCAAACTCTTTGGGTTTTGTTGTGGCCGGCGGCGCAGGTACCTGTGTCTTCGTGGGCGTTGGTGCTGCTGCCTTTGGCGCGGGAGTGGCCACCTTGTGTGATTGGGCTGCGCTCATCTTTTGCTCCGGGTCCTCAAAATCAAAAGCGTCGGGATTAAATAAGTCCTGAGCTTCTCTTAGTTTTGTGTTTATTCTATCAAGCAGCGATAATGATTCTTTAAGTTCAAACTTTTTCTGCGGATCCGCTTTTTCTGCCGTTTCTTTTTGCTTCTGTTGCAGCGCAGCTATAACTTCATCGTCAAAACTCATCTCGGGATCGAAAAACTCATACTTGTACATCAAGGGCACCCACCACTGAGGGAGCCAGCGGGCATCGGCCATTTCTCGATTACTTGGTGTGGTATAATAAGAAGCCCTGTCAAAGGGATCTCCACTGTATGTATTAGCTATATCTTGCATCTTGTTTATCATGTTTGGAATCAGATCTTTTAGGCCGCCCCATAGAGAGCGGAGTTCGCCGCGAGCATGCTGTGGAAGAAAGAAGTAGGGCAGCGGTACTTGTTCCTCGCGCTTAATTTTGAGGCGCCCAGTTGGGCCGGCTTCGGCTTGCGCTTCGCGGTGGCGGAAAGACTTAACCCAGTAAACCTCACCTTTGCGCTCAGCCGGATCGAAGGCATATTGAGGGTTAAATGCAGTTATTTCACCACGATTCATTTGATCAAGGAACTCATCTAGATCTATGATCCACACCCCTATTTGTTCGGCTGTTATTGTTGCGGCATCAAAATCTTCGGGCATCGTGGGATATCCATATTGCGCCATGGCCCTTCTTGAATCGTCGGTCCTGCTCATCCATGACAGCGCGTCGCGAGCGTCGGCCAACATGTTCGATGGAGCTTTCATGTTTGTAGCCAGCGATAGCAACTCTTTTAGGGGTATCGTCATGAGCTTCGTGTTAAGCTCTTCTCTAAATGATGCAATCTTTTTTTCTTTTTGTACGCGCGTCTTTGCGGGCTCTATGGCCTCTTGAAACGTTTCTACTGCCGCGGCGTGTATAATATCCAGAGCCTCTTGGCGGTCCAAATACTTTATGAAATGTTCTATTTCTTCCATCCCGGTCTCATCAACGTCTTCACCAACATCTAGCTGAACCTGCAGGAAGATCCTCGCAGGCTCGCTGTAATCTTTCCAGGTCTGTTCCAGGCGCCATGTTGCTCGCGATGGTATCAGGAGTCCAAGTATATCTTCTTCTTGCTCCATACCAGGGAGGTCTAGTTGCTGCTGGACATATTTTTCGGCCTCGTCAAAGAGTGCTCTTATTTTAGGAACAAAAGCATTGGTAAACTCCCAAGAATGGCCAGCGTGTCGCCAGTCAGTAAAAACCTTCTCTAGCTGCATTCCGGCGGGCAGCTCTCCCACGAAGATGCCCGGGCGATATTTGTATGGAGCGCCGCCAGCTGCCATTTCGGGGGTGTCGAGGCGGATGCTAACGGAACCACCGTCGTCTACATCGATGTCCCAAAACTTAAAGTCGTCGGGCTCTGCTGCGGCAAGCTTGTCGACCGGAAGAGGCGCCATATAGCCTTCGTTTATAAGGGCGCGCCGAAGCACCGCACGGATCTCGTCATAGTCGTTGTCCCAGTCACTTTCAACATATTCGGCAAAACTGTCTAGACCGGCTGGGTTGCCGTCATAGTCGTCTCGGGCGATATCAAACCTAAAAGACACATTAGCCCGGTGCCCGTACCCGGATTCGAAGGTAAGCTCATCAAAATATTTATACATGCCGCGGGCATCCATCTCCTCCCGAAGTACTTTCTCGAAGTCTTGCGTGGATCGCCAATCGTCCAGCGACTCTACTTCATACTCAGCGCCGGCGTCATCTCCAAATAGATCTACATCAAACTGTACTTGAAACTGTCCGGTATACCACATCATGGGATGCTCAGGATCGTCGCCCTCGTCTATCTCTCCCCATAAAGAAGAGTGATCGTAGCGGCCATTATAGGCCTCCAACGTCTCCTCCATCTGCGCTTCCCATTGCTCGATAACAGTAGGACCCTGGTCTTCTTCTGTCGTGTTCGTCACATTCTTGTCTTTTTCATAATCCGGATCGGTACCCGACTGCGTAAAGAACTTATTGAGAACGGCGCCGTCAAGGTCGCCTGGATCGGTATACCATCCGCCAAAGCGCACCCAGTCGCCAAGATCCGGAAACTCTCCTTCTTCATAGTTGTCTTCATACATTTCCTTTTGCTTGTCCCAGGCCCATTTTTGGACGGCCTGATCCCACCCCGGAACTTTCATTGCAGGAGGATATATTTTAATCGAGGGGATAGCCCACTGGTCTCCGGTACGTTCGTCTAAGAACTGTCGCAGTCTAAGGCGGTTGATTACTTTGATTCCTTTAATGTTTCGTTGAGCATCAGAAA
>Ga0114906_1000631_pt1 | contig 19449 bp, 23 predicted proteins | sample MalvirDeepMed_M9_FD_89687 | JGI IMG/M metagenome (GOLD analysis project Ga0114906, IMG submission 89687) | Marine viral communities from the Global Malaspina Expedition - Malaspina viral metaG DeepMed_M9 | ecosystem: Environmental > Aquatic > Marine > Oceanic | place: Mediterranean Sea...
GTTTATATTTGTTCCAAGTCGTCATTTGATACCACCATTGTTTTATTAGATTTAATATGGGTTACTTTGAAAAGAGGTTTGCCTAATAATGTGCTAAAACTCTCTAGATCCGAATCTACACGAACAATATCTCCCTGTTTAGCCGGGGCCTTCGCCGTGTCAACATCGACTACTAAAACGTAGTCACCTTTTTTAAGTGTTGCCTCAGATAGAACATCCTCCATTAAATTTAATTCATATCCTTCAGTATGTAGGAAATCCATAAATGTGTGTTCTATGAGGTAGTTATCACTAGTTTGAACTTCTTCTTTGAGAAGGTATAACGCTGCTGCAAAAGAACCCAACCTACTTCGTGTGGGTGGGAACTTAGCTAACAGTTTTTTCATATTCCATGCAAGAGTGTGAAAGATTGTGTACGCTACTTTTTCTTTGCCCGTTCGTAGATCCTTCCTTTTGATAAGAATCTTACCCTTCTCATCGATAATACCCAACTTGTAGGCATCCGTTTTATTGAACGGAGTAGAGAGAAGTTTGACAAATTTGTATGCTACGAATGCATCTAGTATGCCACCCATATTACACTTTCCTTAAGCTGTCGATTACAAATGGATCCAATGGAATTTTCACTTTCTCTGCGTCGTTTTCTGGAAAGTAATTCAGATACACCAGAAAAGTTTTTAGAACGGGCCAGAATTCTTCTTCCAGTTTATAGAATAGGATTTTCGTTGCCGCTTCAATACCGAATACGTTGTAGAAGATGATAATGTGATTCAGTAATAGTCTCTCTCGTAATTCGCCTGTTATTTCATACTTTCGTAAAAGTCGTTTGATATACTTCGTTCGGTTAAGATCTTCTTGAAACTCGCTGATAGATTTGCATTCTGGATTGTCGTAATGCCGCATGGCATAGTTCAGAAAGTTTGTATCATCTAGTTCAATGGACATCTCATGAACGATATTTCTTTGGAAGCAAGTCGTCATAGTTTCCATCATCAGCCTCATCTTTAAAATTTACAGCAAGACTAGTAGCAACTGAAAGTCGAGTCTTCTTGTCAAACACTTCATTCCACTTTGCGTCAGGTGCATCAAATTCCTTGACATAATTTTTTGCACCTTCGTCTACCACATACATGAAGGCTTTAATTGCTAATTTAGGATTAAATTTGCCTTGTGCCATTTTAGTGATTAGATTTTTTTGGATTGGTTGTAGCCGAGAACGGAATAATTGTGCATCATTATTAATGTATAGTTCAAGTTCTCTATCTTCACCGGCCTCGGCTAATTCAAAAGGGGAGTTATCATCCTCAGTTTCTTCGGCGTCGTCAATATCTTCAGTGAATTCTTCAACTCGGTGAATCTGTGCATCAACCATATACCCCCGTGATGTTGATTCAAAATTGACACGCAAGACGTACTTGTCACCTGCACGATGTTCGATACCATCGTCACTGGTGATTTCTCCGGCTTCCGAATCCCATCCCCATCGACCACCAAATCCAGACAGTGCGTATTCTTCCACGGGTTGTGGTTCCCCTGACCGGGGTGGCACAAATTCTAGTCCAACCGAATTGAGTTTAACTCGGATTTTGGTCATGGTTTGCCATACATCAAGTGATGGGTTCTGAGAGAAGACGGACATTGATGAATTCAATCTCTCCCGAACACCGGGGTGCTCTAGGTAGTGAACATCATCGTGTTGTTCACCACTGTCTACTTCAAACCCCATAGCGTATTCATTGAGTTTGTCTTTTAAATCCTTAAACTTCATTTTCTTCTCCTGTCCGGGTGTTTGAAATTCATATCGTCGGCGGAGTTCTGGCGTACCTTCTTCTCCCGCTCCACGTTCTTCTTTGGCAATCTTAGTGGCTGTAGCATACATTACTTCTTTCCATCTATCACCATATCTATTTTTGAACTCATCTTTTTTCTTTTTGAGAGATTTAACAATAGTTTCTTTATCGTCCAATTCTTTATTTGATAGAGTTCGTTCATTCATGCTTTTATTTATCGTTATTGGGAGCTTAGTCTTTGTTGAGTGTGAATTTCTTTGCTGCATCCACTACATAGTTCTTCATAACCAGATACTTCTTACCTATTAACACTTGATACACGTTGTCTGATCGATCATCTAGAGTAAATTTCACGGGAACACTCTTTTTTCCGTTCATGGACATGCTGAGTTCAATAACAAATCGTTTTTCGTTGGTGTCGCCATCTGATCGAATTTGTTGAGTCTTGATGATTTGTTTGATAAACTTCTTGTTATTGAATGTGAATGAAATACGGGTGTTGTTCAATACTTTGATGTCTTTTGCATGTATGACATTAAAACTGCCGTTACCTGTGTCTAGTTTACACTTTAACTTCATGCCTTCAATTGTAGCATATTCAATTAAACCAACCGTTTTTTTGATTCGTTTCCAATTGTCTGTATCTGAAACATGATCCACCAGATTGTTGATAAGGCCGTCACCAGATACCTTTTTGTCAGAATCACCATAGTAACTCATATACGAAGCTGCCCCAGATCCCGGTGATCCATTGACTTCAAGAATGTACAATTTGCCCTTTACTATAACATGATCTACACCAGAATAGTAACACCCACACGTATCAGCCGCTTGGAGGATCAGATCCTTTTCTTTCTGGTTTAGAATGTATGGTTCTGTTTCGTTTCCAAGAGCTCGGTTGGTTCGGAAATCTGATGTATTAGTTTTGAGTCGTTTCACTGATGCAAAGATTTTACCATCCAATACAAGTGTCCGTACATCAAAATCGATTGGCATGTATTCTTGAAGGATCAACTCTGCATTGAATTTCCACAAACCCTGTAATACCGACTTCATTGAAGCCATACTATCAACGATCATAACTCCAATTCCTTCTGCCCCTGTGATAGTTTTGATTACTACGGGGAATTTACCGCCGATCTTCTTATGAACCACATCAATTGATTCTTCGTTGGTGACCAGTGCTGTTTTGGGATGAGGAATATCGTTTTTCTGAAGAGCAATGGATGTTGAAAATTTGTTTTGACATTGTTCCATGGCAGATAATCGGTTAATCATAAAGACCCCAGACTCTTCAAGAGATTTTATTAACCCTTGTCCCGAGATATCAACAAGTGAACCACCTCTAACAAAACAACATGTCCTTGATGCTTCAATTTCTAACTTGTTTAAATCACCATCATAGTTGTGGACGATCATTTTGTCATCATTGAGATCATCATCGACTACAAATGCTTCACCAACCTTAATAGTGTAATATGGAATATTTTTTCGTTTGCAACTAGCTTCCAACTTGGTTACAGTATCAGAAGAATCATCACCTTCACCCTTCGTGAGTGTGATAACCACTATATCCGTGTTCTTTGTGTCATTAGATGTAGATTTAGATTCTTCTGATATAGAAGGAAGAGGATGACGAGGAACATATTTTGATTCCTTAATCCCCACTATATTAATCAGGTCGGGAATAACCTTCATGAACCCCCTGATGGTTTTATCGGATATATTGCCCATGATGTGTTCTACCGAATCTATAGATAACAAAGCAATAGCAATTGTTTCGTGTGGTTCTTTGTGGATGGCTTTCAAAAGACTTTTTACCTCTTTATCTTTGGCAATAGTCTTTAATTGAGAACGACTTATAGCTTCATCCAATTCAACAGATTCTTTTATTCCAATAATTTTTTGTAGTACGTTGAACAATTTTTCCGCATCTCGATCAGTTGCCTTTGATGGTAAACCAGACTTGAATAACTGAAAATCATTATCTGAAACGGCTGCTCTCATCTTTGATGCGGACATCCCCGCAACACCCTCTGCTTCGGGATCTCGTTCCCCCGCACTTACTACTTCAAAGGAGTCAAAGTTGTACCCATCTGGACCAATATACTTACCGATACCGTCCCGGAACTCACGAACACGATCAGAACCTACCACCATGACTACATTTTTATACCCTTCATCACTGAGTTTTTGACACACATCAAACGCACTGCTTGCGTTCGGGTCGTCAATAATGTTAGCTTTGGGAAAAAACCTTTTCATGTAGTAAAGTTTATCTTTGAGTAAAAGAGGACTCTTTTTGTTTGATGTACGACTGGTGTATATCCGATGTTCGCCCTTTCTCTTTCTTGCTTCTTTGATTGTCTTATTTACAAGAAGTTCATGACCAGAGGTGGGTGGTTGAAAACGACCAAAAGTAAAAACGACAACGCTTCGACGTTGCTCGTCTATTACTTGTTTTAGGTCAGTAAAGAACATGTTAGTTGATCACCTCCGAATTCGATGTGCCCACTCTGGCCACGAACTCTTATTCAATATTTATTCCACGGAAGGAATTTCTTTGCCCATGACCAAAGAGGGACACCAACAACGGCTCCTGCAATGAACATTAATACGCTCCACCAAATATTTTCTAACATCTTCAGTTCTCCTTCTTCTTAGACTTCTTCTTTACAGAAGTCTTCTTGACGGGTTTACTCGCAATAATTTTTTCTATTACGGGGGGTTCTATTGTTGGAACCACATTTTGTCCCAATCGTTTTGCTCGTTTAGCTCGGGCCGAGGCTCGGGAGTCGAGTGTTTTTCTTACTTCTGATCTTCTCATAGGTAGTTTCCTTTGTTATGTATGTTATGTATTAAGTTTTATCCCAGTTCTTTGCGACTGTAAAGTTCGCACGACTGAATTCTAATCTATCGATAAGTTTAAGGGCTTTGCCGTCTAAATCTATAGCAACAAACCCTTCTGGAGCGGTTACACGATAACCGTCGTTTGTTTTAATGAATGAACTCATTGATTTAATAGATTCTAGTTTGCGAATAAGAGGCATCTTTGCATCTATCAAAGCAGTATGTAATGCAAATGAAGCCTGCAATGCAGATTTATTATTCCCAATCTTCTTCATAAAATCTTTCTTTGCTTTTTGTTTATTTGATTTTACTCTATCACTTGTTGCCTTTTCTATCTCTGCATCAAATCTGTCTTCCATATGATTTATAAATTCGGCAACCGTTGCATTAACCGCACCCATACGAATTAAAACATTAGAAAATATTTTAATCTGTTCCACTAACTTATCATCTCTTGAAATTGTATCAATTACTTTTGTTGATTTCTTTAAAAACGATTTGCACTTCGTAAGAGCATTCTCTATATCTTTTTTCTCGGCATCTGTAATCATAACACCAGAAAAATCTTCTACATCTGCATCACTAAAATAAATATTCGATGACGAAGATAATGATTGTACATTTGGATTAAAGGATGCCGACATGTCTGCCATAGTCTTGCCTGAATATTTGGTATGAAATACGATACCCATCTTTGCTTTTTTGATTACTTTGCCCATCTTACTGGCAACGGGAACAGCGTATGTTATTGTGTTTGGTGTAAAGGTGTAATAAATTTCACCATCGATTTTTTCAGGTGCAACATCATCGGTGAATAATAAATCTCCTTGCAACACATCTTTAATCCCCAAGTCTGGCATATACTTTAATGCAATCTTTAATTTATTTGCGAGGTTGCCACTATGATTTGAGTCAATGTCTGCATTTGTGTAATTAATCTTTGGGGTGACTTTATTGAATATCGATTTGGTTCCCACAAAGAATTTATCATTCTCTGGATTGGTTCCTGCAAACACAGCAGGCGCCCCGTCCCATTTTACTGTAACACGAATACCACTCTTTTCAGAAGAAGTTAACATGTTCTTAATGGATTCCAAAAAACGATTAGCGTCAAGCACACCGGCCGATCCTTCATTGAAAACAGAATCTTCCAGATGTTCCATGTGGAGATTTTTTGACTCCGTTAGGAACTCGCTAAACACTCTCATCGTCAACTCCTAGTGATATTAATGATTTGGTCGATCTGTGATTGTAACATAGATTCACGATCTGGCCAATAAATATACTCTTTGTCTGGGTTCTTCTTTAGATTGTAGAGAAGGGGAATCATAAGTGATTCCAATGATTCAAACTTGTCTCGAAAATGCTGTTCGGTATCGGCACAACCTATTAGTGCATCAATTTTGCCTTCCAATCGTTGAATGGATTCGGTGGACTCTGTACCATCTGTTTGGTTATCTTCCACAGAATCAGCATCGACAGCTGTGAATCCGAAATCGACTTCTTCAAAGTAATTTTCTAGTGGTGTTTCATCGGTCATAGTAGGTTAAACTCCGTGTTGTGAGATACAGTAAAATCAAATCCAAAGAATGATGTGATCCCTGTAATCCCTTCTGTTATTGCATTAGTTAGTTTACTTGTAAATCCTATAATTATATCCCGAACTCTACCAAAGATGGACTTTAATCCTTCCCAGGCCTTAGATACAAGACTTTTGATTTTATCCCACATTTGTAATTCAGTGATTTGTGACTCGGCCAACATGTTTTCATACATTTGTATTTCTTCGTTTGTTTTGGTAGTCAATTCATCTGCCTTAGAGAATTCGGTTTTTAAACCTAGTTGAAACGTTTGAAAAAACCGATATCCCTTTTTGTCACCCTTTGCTGGGAACCTACCACTTTTCATATCAGCAGAAAATGACATTTGGTTTGCGATGTGTTTCACCACTTTTGACCTTACTGATCCCATGTGTTCAAACCGCACTCGACTAAAATTTGGGGAAAAGGCTAACATATAATCTGCTCGAGCAGAATCGTCCCCTGCTGCTCCAAATACCTTACCTCCAAATTTTTCCCATCCCGTAGATGCTTCGTATGCAAAAGCTTGTTTAAATGCACTGGAGGTAGAAAATATTCTAGTAAACAGGTCTTTGCATTGGTGTCGAATATTGTCTGCCTCTTCAAATATTATCTTTGCCTTCTTGTTAACATCCAATTTTAGTGTAGATGCATCGGCTTGAGCAAGATCGGTAGTTGTGCCCACTGGAAGGGCTTCAGATATATGAATTTCTGTTGATGTTGCAAAACGACTCACCAGTGCCATCATTTCCTTTTTGATCGATTCTTCTGCACCAGATAATTTCATAGCGGAAATAATCGTTGCTTTGGTTTCATCTACTGCACCAGACATCAATCGGGCCCCTGCCCCATTTTTAACCGAGATGCCATGAGAACCAATGATTAAATCAGATTTAGATGTGTCTTTTGATTTGCCGGTTATTTCTTTCCATTTCTTAGATACGGGCGGTTTTGAAGAACCTGCATGTGTCGCCTTGCCACTAAGAGAACCGCCCTTTTGGACGAGCAGTTTACCAAACTTATACAGTACTCCATAAGCTTCGTCCTTCTTGGGAAGACCGGGTTTGGTTTTGGAGGGTTTTTGTCCCGCATATCTGTCAATAAATCTAGTGATTATGCGACGATCCGACCCTCGCAGACCTTGAAATTCTTTATATGTAATATTTGGTGTTTTTTGGAAGATGTTCCAAAGGCCGACGATAACTTCTTCTGCATCCGTAGAGATTGCCGTTGATCCTTCGGTTATTAGGTAATTGGTATGCTCTTTAAACCGCTTCATGTTTTGTCCTTCAATCTTTGGAACAATTGTTGTCCTACGTATCGCCCGGATTCGTAATCACTTGGAAAAGAAATCCCATTTAATACATGTGATAATCCAATTTCTTCTGCTATATTTAGGAAATCCTGTTCGTGAGAGGGGAATCTGTGTGATAGGTACGAAGAAATTGTATACGCTTGACTGGCCAGTTCTGACGGGTATGAAGGTGATTCGGGGTGTTCAATTGATGAAGTAGGAAATCCTAGTTTCAAAGAACGTGCAATTTGTATTGGCCGGGGTCGATTAAATTTATATTGAAGTTCATGTATTATGGTATGTGATTCTTGAATCATCTGAGACATTTTAGACATATCGATATCAAACCCCACAGAAGCACAAAATCGAATGAATGGATCCAATACATTTATGCATTCATGTAGTGGTGTAACATGTTCCATGTTGTCTGCTAGTTCAGATAACTCTGCTCTAGTTTCATGACTATCATTCAAAGGAGGAGGGTTGATTGTTAGAGATTCTGTCATATCAAACAACACAACTGGCTTGTTCATAATTAAATTATCTTCAAAAGATGACGTAGGTTTGAAAACCATAGACGAAACATTTTCATTGATTTTGATGAATTCTGAGAATTTCTTCATTTGATTTACTCCACAACCTACATATGTGCTACATGCATTTTATGTAGGTATAAAAAGGAACCGTGGCGGTTGCCACCACCACGGTTCTTACTATGTCGGTCGTAAGGTAACGAAATTCCTCTTGCATGATTAACGTAACGACTAGAGCACTGTCTATTGAATACGTCTGCTCGACCAATCATATCTAGGAAAAGGAAAGATGAGAAACGTAAAAACTTCTCATCTTTCCTTTATATTGTAAATTGTGGTCATTCTTTGTTGTCGATATCAATCAGAATAATCAACATTAAGAGCAGTAAAAGTTGTATTCCTGTCTCTAACATCAATCTTCCTTAATTGCTACTGTGTTAGTTGTAGGCCCGGGCCGCCCAGCACACCTGTAGGTGCTGTGATGAGTCCTGATCCAAACGCCTTATTATATTCGTTCAACATGTCATCAATGGGTGTAACCACAAAACAGACTTGCGACTTAGGGATATCAATCCCTGTTTTAGATTCCGTTGCATATGGAATCCAAGGTGCAATGCCTAGATTGCCGGGCTGGCCGGTTGGGATGATAATTGCTGTCTTCTTCATTCGATATGTTGAATCGTTAAGATCAATTAATTTACAGAGAACTTCTTCACCTGATACTAATCGAACGATTCGCACACCGATCTCTTTCGTTTCGTCTGTCATTTCATCCATAATTTCTTCTCGTTCTTTTAGAAAATCACTCATTGTTGTTCTCGCTTTCTTTAATATTGCTCATGTCAATAATTCCGCCCGGTTTCATTATACCGGGAGATTTCTTTTTGTTGTGGGACTTCTTTAGTCCGAATGCTTGGGGCCAGTTTTTGTCCCATTTCTCTTTGTTTACGGGTCGGTATCTGCTACCCTTACCTGCTTGTCCATTGGTCATTTTTAAACCCTCCATTGTATCTATACTCAAAATGACCCCAAGGAGAATCGAACTCCTGTTTTGAGGATGAAAACCTCATGTCCTTGCCGCTAGACGATGGGGCCTAAAGCCACCAAGGAGAATCGAACTCCTAACCTGTTCATTACAAGTGAACTGCTCTGCCAATTGAGCTACAGCGGCGTAAATGGAGCCGGGGAGAATCGAACTCCCGTGTTGTATTAACTTCCAAAGGATGTCTACGTGTGTAGTCGCCTGTGGTACTCACGTTCGTTCGGCGACAAACTATGTGAGTTTGGTAGGTCTAATCTCGATTCTTTCTGTCACTACCATCTGGAAAGAATCCCATCCGATGCTTTCCACGCACTCCATATCGGAGTCAAGAGTTTGTGGCCACCGCATTAAGCGATGAGACTTACCGCATCAAGCGGCAAGTGCGTAACTGTTATTGCCAGTTAAAATTTTAATCGATTTTTTACGAGGCACTTCGACTAACCTCGACACGCAATCTCTACTTCTGTTAACCAATCGATACCTTTCGGCCCCTGTTATTATAGTAACCGTGTGTGTTCCGTGTACGACGATGCGTCATTGAATATTGGGGACGATCATCTTAGAACCTCATACACACCTAGCGAATACCCTACCCTACTCGCTCCAGATACTATTTATATCAATATCGGGAGTCCCCGATTCGGAACTGCCCTTTGTTGCCAATAACCACATCATATTGCTTATTGTCACACAACTGTTTTACCTGAATCTCATTGAGATGTTGTCCGGGTCGAACCGACATGCAGTTCTCTACAGCGATAACTTCCCACGCTTTCGGTTTGTGCAGACGTATCTTCTTATAATGATAAGACTTTCCGTTCTGGTTGCTCTTCACACGTTTATCACTTGTGAGAAGTTTCACATCATATTCTAGTGTAATCTTTTTCATTTCTTTTATCCTTCGTCGCCACCTGTAATGGCATAATGTATGAATAGTAGTAACATAATGATTACTAACGTATATTTGATAATTTCTGAGAACATAATACGAGTGAGAGGACTCGAACCTCCACTGTCATGGACCTAAACCATGTGCCTCTGCCAATTGGGCTACACTCGCTTAGCTGGTCGTATCAGGTCCGTCGAGACACTTGGTTGTTGTCTTGGTCTTTTTGGAAAACTCATCATCTGTTTTGGTTGTGGTAGATTTTACTTCCACCGGTGCCGGTTGGGTGTCACCAAATCGCTTAGCTAGATTGTCGAATGTTCGATCAATCAATCGTTCTAGGTGTGTTCCTTTAATGTAACTCATACTATTCTCCTTGTATGTTAAAAAAATGGGCCAGGTGGGGCTTGAACCCACGAAGACACCGTTATAAGCGGTGCTGCTAATGCCATCCGCTTCTGGCCCCAAAATCATATATTTGTGGGCAACGGTGTTTCATAGTAAATATTTAGGCCAATTGCCTTAGCAAGGTGCCATTCTGCCTTCGCACCACGACTATCTTCCCAATTACTCATCATATAGATTGCAGTACATCGGTCACAGATAGCATCCATGTCTCTTTTCAATGCAGTCCGTATAAATTCTTGGTCATCATAATCTGTTTCAGGATTAAAATCTACATGACCGTTGGGTGGTGATCCCTCAACTCTGTCCATCTCGGCAGGATTGATCACAATCCAACCCTTATCTTCGAAGTTTTTGGCCTGTCGGTCAAATGCAGGAAAATTTCCATCAGTATATCCACGCATGGGGCCAGCGATGTAGATTGTGGGTTTACGGTTATTCATGTAATTATTACCTTTGTCTTTTTGTTTGAAACATGACCATTCTCGTTCTTGTCGAGGTAGTTGGATTTTTGCCTATCTGCATCATGTCCAAGACGATAATTAAATTCTTCAACATCATATTTTTCATTTAGACTGTCACAATGACAGTTAAGAAATTCTTGAACTAAAAGATTACTCTTATAGATTGCTGTGTTTTCGTTCGGTCCCAAAGGGATGTCAATATGTAATCGATATTGCATGAAGTTTGTTCGTTCCTAGTGAGGGCCACTCACTCAAAGTCCTAATGAATCTTACATCATCTTCACACCCGAAGGTGTCACCGAAGGCCTTGTAATGGAAGGAACGAGTAGTTTGGTGGCCGGGAAGGACTTAACATTTACCTTCAACTTTCAGGGTCAACTAGTGTATTTCCCTACTCGCACCACGATATGAATCGGCTAGACTCTGCTTCACTCATTTGAGCATACGCACCCCACCACAGGGAACCGTGTACCTTAATCCGCATGACGAAAATTCGTTCAGTCACCGGCCGGTTTGTGGGGGATCAATCCCACAAAGTGTTATTCGATTGTTATACGAGTATTGTACTCGCAATATTGTAAAAGTCAAATGTTTTTTGATAATTACTTTTAAATCTGGTGATGGGCATTTGTTCTTCCCCCCATCACCAGAGGGCTCTAAATTAAATTATAATTCAGAGGCCTGCTCTTGCAGCGAATGGGTTGGTATGACCAGTATATCCCATTTCGTAGCAAGTAACGCCATTGTCAAGCGTGCGGCTGGAAACTACCCAGTTACCATATGCCTCGACTTGAGACTTAATGTCGCTGATTGTAGCTCGCAGATTTGCAACACCGAATCGGCTAAATGCCTGCTTGGGTGTAAGATCATTACCTCGGGCGAGGTGATTAATTACTCGTTGCTTCTTTGTGTAAGTTTTAGTTGTCTTCATATGACAAAACTCCATTAATTGTGGCTCTTCAAAATTTAGGGATATGTTGCGTGCCACTACACAACACACCCTTGTAGTCCCATATTGTAACATAATATCATCATATGTCAAGACTTAATTTGTATATTTAAAAGCGGATGGAGAGAATCGAACTCTCGTCGCAAGGTTGGAAACCTTGGGTAATGCCATTATACGACATCCGCATATGATTCGGGAGGGATTCGAACCCTCGACCATTCGATTAAAAGTCGAATGCTCTACCAACTGAGCTACCGAATCGAAGTGTTCCTACGAAGCGTCCTTCGAAGGAACAAACCAACCGAAGTTGGGCACTGGAGCTGGATACGACATAGGCGAGGCTCCGTGAGAAACTGCCTAGAAGTTACTATAATATAATCCTATAATCTAATATTGAATATAATTCACCACATTTCAAATGCTCCATTGTTGACTCCTTTGGTTATGTGTATATTATACAACAGAACACCGATCTGTCAACCAGTGTTTTGAGAAATTTGATTGTTTGTGGGGTTCTATACTACGTTTGTAGAATCAATGTCTCACATACGTTGTTCAGCTAGTTCAAAAAACAGCTTCTTGCATATGTAGTAAGAATCAACAACGTCAGAAACGGGATTGCCGACTTTCTTGGCCTTAGGCATGATTGAATACATGATTTGTTTATTGGTGTCTTTAACAAAACTCTCATACATTTTGTCTTTGGTGGCATTACCTTTGGTGGTGGCAAACTTCTTTATTGCCTGCGGAGCATACACTGTTAAAGGAATACACAATTCATAAAGTTTGTACTTTAGAATACCGGTATTTTCGGCAATATTGAATACTTTGCCCTTTGATCCGTAGGAATAACCTTCTAAAGCAACATCTCCACACCCTATTACCAATTCTTTGGCCCAGTCTGCAATAGAACAATATCGTTCTGCGTCTTCGTTCCAGTCCTGTAATCGTTCGCCATGTATCTTATCCAAATACGTCCGGGCCCGAGTGGGTTTGTCCGTTAGAAAATAGAATGTGAGATTGTCCCAACACCATGTTTCCCCATTTAGGATACAAATGGCAGGACTCCTTAAACTATAATCTATACCTGCAATAATCATAATAACTATCCTTCAACATACAGTTTTTTCCAAGATGCGAACCAAAACCCGGATCCAACCACAAACCATACAGATGATATTATGTAATTTTCCGTATTGAGACTTAAAAATGATTGAACCAACATCATACCCGAACATACCAACGCTAATTTCAATTTATTATTCACTGGAATCATCCCCGCAGTTGGAATGATCAGTAATGATAGAGTCCAACCAATCATATATGAGATCAACTCTAGCAAACGAATTTTCTGCAACATAATCATCATGTATAGTAAGCGTACATGTTACTCCCACAATATATGTATCTGACCCAAACACGGCCAATGCGGGCCCACCCGAATCGCCGAACCAGATACTTGCTTTATATGGCAATGTTTTAAAGTATTCTTCCTCCCCGACCAATATACCATAATACCAAAACATGTCCTCTTTACTGTGTTTCTTCCATCCCCGAGAATAACCTACTACACTTAACGGATCCCCCTTTGTTAGAAAGTTATGTGGTGAAATTCGTATTGGCTCGATACCAATTACGTCTGTTTCTAATATAAGTAATGCACAATCATTGTACAGACTATATGCCTTGTTCTTTGGATAATGGGTCACTTCTTCAACATGATATATTTGTCCATCTAAAAATTCAAAGTATAGGTTTTCGATGTCGTAAACTACACAATGTCCGGCTGTAATAACAACATTGGGTGAAACCAATGTTCCGGTACATACTGGTATTGTATTTTTGAGAAGACAACCAACCGACGGCCATGGATCGTTTTCTGGTTGGGTGTTTATGAATCCATCAACGATTGTCTCATTGGGTATAATTATGGGTTCACTGTAACTTACGATTGAATGTGTGGTGTTACAAGCCCCTAACATAGCAAGCAGGATTATATACCTGAACATTGCATTATCCTCCCTTATTATGTAGGGGTCAACCAAACAAAATGGCAAGTTTGATCAAAAAAGAAACAACCGCTCTTAAGAACGGTTATTTCGGGGAGGGAAGGATAATAAATTTATGTACTTCTATGTAGTCAAGTCAACAATCTCACATGAAACTCCGGCACATGCATATGTTTGTGTACCAGTTGTGTTGTCTTCACACTCATAACTACTGAGTTCTGACCAGTCAACATCGGTGGGCATCTTCTTTAACAGTTCTTGATACTCTTCCTTGGTGCAGTCCTGATATGGTGCTTGTCGATAAATATGATCACTGTGGGGCAAGAACGACACACCACTCACCTCATCGAAATGTTTGTAAACCCATGCACCTACGTCCATCCATTCGTGTTCCTTGACAGATATGGTCACAGATGGTTTATGTTCACACCAATGTTGTTGATATATCAACCAATGTTCCAATTGTTCGATAGCAGTCATGTCGTTTCTAAAGATGGAGTTTGATGGTGATTTTGTCGGAAATGAAAAAACCATAGTGTGATCTGGTTTGGTTACATCTGGTTCGCAGGGAAATTCCTTGGCCTGCATAAACCTACAGAGAGGATCCTTAATATCCGCACGGACTGTACGAATGTAATACTCTGCATGTCGGGCATGAATTCCCGAAGAAGCGTCAACTAACTGACTTACTGTACCGGATGGTTTAACACAAGTAATTGCAGCAGACTCATTGATCTTGAACTTCTTTGCCCACACCTTATTGGTGTCTATCGCAACTTGTCGAAGTTGTTGCAATATGTCAACCAGAACCTTTTGCCCTTTATTCCCATTAGTTAAGTTGTTATCCATAATGCCCGTCAATGATACACCAAGGAGTCTTTCTTCTTCGCAATTCTTCTTCCACTCACTAGATAAGTATCGGAAATCGGTAAGGGTACATTGCCACGTTCCAAGAATCGTAGCAAGTCGAACTTTATCTTTGAGTGTTTCTAGTGTATCATTTTTACGGATAACCACTTCCGATAGATTACAAAACTCTCTATCACGTAAAATAATTTCACTACAAGGATTTACACCAAAATCATAATCTGGGTCACGCCGGTCACCTAGTTTCTCGACTGTTTTCTTAGCAGCCTCACGATTAAAGATTCCACGTTCCCCTGACTTAGACTTGTAGAGAGACACCCATTCATCCATGAATGTTCCAATCTCTGGTTTGCATTTATATGCAACTGAGTTATTTGCCAAAGATCGTTGACCGTGTTCATACCACCACTGCCCTGTTTTTGCATTTCTCATCCGTTCGTCTGTCAACGATGACAAAGAAATTAAAGCACTTCGTCGGACTCCGCCAACTACGACAATTTCTGCAATTTTACAGATGATGTCATGGCATTCTAACGAATTGAGTTTGCGGCCCGATGCGGTTTGATACGCATTTACTGTGAAGTTAAACAAATCTTCCAACGGACCAGGCCCCGAGGCACGACCACCAAATGTTTTGAGTCGTTCGCCCGCTGGACGAATTTTTGTCAAATCCCATTGGGGTATTTGACCACCGATAAGCAATGATGTTAATTCCTTGTATGCCTTGGCCCATCCCATTTTACTATCTTGAACAACAATAGTTGTGTCAGATCGTTCAAACTCTTCAGCAATTGTTGGGAGTTTATCGAGGAATCCTCGTTCTACACTAAATCCCATTCCTGTTCCACACATTAAAATATAAACTATCTCATCAAACGACCGTACTCGGCCGGCAGTACAATATGCACAATTGTATCCAGCAACATTATCTCGCTTTAGTGCTTCCCCCGCAGTCATTAAAGAACGCATGGAAGGCATTACTGATAAACTATTGACAGCTTCTTCAAGTTCTTTTCGTTCGTTACGAGTTACTTTGTAGTTGTATGCGTTTTTGAGATGTTCTTCAAAAAAGTCAAAGTATCGTTTTACTGTGTCGGGCAATGTTTCCCGCCTAGATTCTTCTTCTAACCAACGGGAATAACGACTAAGATGTATGAAAATTTGATAGGGGGTTGATAGACTCATTTCACTCTCCTCATGATTATTGTTTCACCCATTATGTAGTACTAAAATTCGCCGCCGTCAATTTGATCTAGTATGATACCACCATATGTCAATGATGTAGGATCTGTATCATGAACTATACCACCAAGCTTGGGAACTAACAACTTTAATTTGCCACTTTCGAAGAAAAGGCCGCCGGCTTCGTTAGCTAAATCGATTTCTACTTCATCGGATAAAACTCTAAGACCATCACCGGCATTAACCTGTAATCCAACGACAAAATCACTGGACCTTGCAGTAAAACCAGAGTTAATGACGCTGGGAGAAGTTCTAGAGTGAAAATGATTAATTGAGATTTTACCGTCACTAAAGGTTATGCCTACACCATCAACATCTGCTTCAGAATGCGGGATGGAAATATCAACTTTGCCCCGAGCAGATTTTGTGACAGTGACCCCAGATCCTGTAAAATTGAGATGTCGGGCATCCTTGAGGACCGATTTATTCTCGGACAGAACCCCCGTTAGGTTACCCCCACCTCCCTGCATGGTGATTTTACCACCCGATTTAGAGAGTTGTTCTAGAAACTTCTTATCCATGGAGAGTGTACCATCTTCGTTAAACCGAAGTGGATAAGTCGCTGAGGCTACGCCTACATCCCCCGTGGCGCCTCTCATTCCCGTTGTTCCAGATGGGCCGGGTGTCCCCATCGGGCCCGGCATACCATCTTGGCCGTCTTTACCATCACGACCCGGCAATCCATCAGGTCCAATTAAACCCGTAGGGCCTTGTAACCCTATTGGACCCGGATCACCAGCAAGGCCATCCTGTCCGTCCTTGCCATCGATTCCATCTTTACCGGGCAAACCATCAATACCATCTTGTCCGGGTTCACCGGGTTGACCGTCTTGTCCGGGTTGGCCTTGGGATCCATCATGACCCGGTAGGCCATCTTGTCCATCAATGCCGTCTGTACCATCAGTACCGTCTTGTCCGGGTTCACCGATTTGTCCATCCGGGCCTGTTATTCCTTGTGGTCCCTGAACCCCGATTGGCCCCTGTTCACCGATAAGACCTTGGGTTCCGTCTATCCCATCTTTACCATCTTGACCCGGCAGACCATCAGACCCAGCATACCCCTGTTCTCCCTGAACACCCGGAGGGCCAGGCAATGGAACATATTCCTTTAACAGTTCAACACCCTCTTGATGTTCAACTGTATGTTTTGGTTGTATACTAAAAAACGAATTAATGTATTCCTGTGTGCCCGAAACACAAACCTCTACTCCAAATTCATCTATCAAAACAATTGATTCTGATCCAGTTCCACATGTGATTTTCTTTTGAATGTTGGTTGGTATGCTGGAAACCAAAAACACAGATTCCGCATCATAACCACCAAGTTCACGCAACAGAACAAACCTGTCGGCGTCGTTGGTGTCATCGGAGAATAGGTTTGCATCTCCATCGAATCTCTTGAATCGATCAACCATTAACAATATCTTCCCATGATTTCAGAGATTTTGTTTCTTCTTCGTTTAGGATTGGAAATACTAAACCATGTCCTCGCATCACCCGATGGCCAATACCAGAACCCGGAACTTCAACACCCTCAAAGGTGAAAGGAACATTCATCTTCTTAACGTGTTGGCTGTATCCTTGTGCAATTTTACCCAACGATGTACTTGTACCTATTTTAAACGTGTTTCCATTTGGTTCAACAATTTGTATCAATCCCTTGTGTCCAATTACTGCACCATCCTGTTGAAACTTCTTACATAGAGTTGCAATCAGATCATTAAAATCTTCAGATGACATGTCTTCTCGTTTTGGTACAAAATAGGATCGTTCAATTACATCTTTGAGTTTATCTTTGGGACATGATTCATATGGGACATCCTCTAATTCACACTCCTGCCAATGACCCACCAATTGATACGGTCCTAACTTCTTGGCATTTAATTCGCCTCTGAGTTGGCGATTTCTTTTGATGTTCTCTTTTTTTGTTTTGTTACCACGATATGCTGTGATTATAGCAAAATCTTCCTCGGATTCATACTTTCGTAAGAGTCGAGAAAGACCTGCCTCGGAGATGAGATTGTTATTTTCTGAACCGGGGCCCCAGTCGTCAAAACATGAGGGTCCGGTGTGATAATCTGTAAATCGCAACATTGTAATTACTCCAGAATGATATTACTATTATTTAGGTTGTTTGGTTAATTGAACCCACGAAACTGGAAACAATGGTTGCAGAATCTCACCAATCTTCTCTGCATATTCTCGGATCTCCCATTGTGCGTGGTCATCAATACGTTGTTTGTAGAATCGGGCATATGCTGCAAGAGAACCTGTCCAGTACCACTCGGTATACATCCCTTGTGGCAGAACAAACCTCGCTTGCTCTGGTGCAACTCCACGATCCAGAAGATATGTGTATGACTTCATGCATTGTCGAATCGCTCTTTCATAGGACATGGAAGACACAGCGGCATCCTCTGTGATCATAAAGTCATCTGATCCCTGCTTGGCTCCCTTGGTTGGTTTGTGTCTCCACTTGGGTTCATAGAATTCTGGTTCGGTTGCAACGTAACGACGACTTACTTCGTTCTCTACGAATCCCTGCTTATGCTTGAAGAACTGAGTCCGAATAGAGATGGGTGCTTTGATCCGCAATGTGATCTGTGGGTGTGCGAATGGTGTCCAGTGATTGTGATTTGCAAGATAGCGAATGAGTTTCTCGTCGTTGTCTTCAAACTTTTCCTTGTGTGTAGAGAACGACACCCGTGCTGCATTTACAACAGTGAGGTCACTGCCCATATGGTCAACGAGTTCAACGTGTCCGTGGTCTAAGACTTTCATGTTGCCTTCTGTTTTCTGTCAGGTTCAAACTCTTTGCCATCGTTCAAGTCTTTATATGCGTCCGCAATCACCACCCAGTTCTCTTTATCAATGTGTCTGGGGTTCCCCCACATCCACCCATATTGTAGTACTGCACCCAGCGCTTCCTTCAACTTCTTTTCGTTCATACTTTCCTCCATTCACGAAATCTCAGTGTTGCTTCCAATCCACTAACTGTATTTTCATCAATAGTTTTTTGGATTTTACGAGTTGACATATTATATGCCATGTCGTTAATATCCTTCTCACGAATGTTATCTGGCCAGATACAAACTTCTCTGCCCAACTCAATTAATTTTTCAATGTATGCACAAATCTGTCGGTTGCGTGGTTCGTTATCCAAAATGTATGTCATTGGTGATTCAGACAGACGATTTGGAACATCTCTTAACGCACCCGCACCTACCATTGCAGTTGCATTTTGCAAAAACAAACTATCCAATGGACCTTCTACGACATATACTCGTTTATTTGGATTTACTCTCCACAAACCATACCAAAGACGGTCGATACTCTTATCATATTTAACAGTAATATATTTTAAGGTTTCTCTTGCATTCATTTCGTCCTGCATAATTAATGAACGACCTTGACATCCAACAACATGACCATGACTGTTAAAGAATGGAATTACTAAGCGTTCTTCCTTACCCATCGATAAAATTGATGGGTCAAGTTCTTTGACAAAAGAACCAAAGTCTTCAGCATAATATAACAA
>Ga0114906_1000637_pt1 | contig 19394 bp, 6 predicted proteins | sample MalvirDeepMed_M9_FD_89687 | JGI IMG/M metagenome (GOLD analysis project Ga0114906, IMG submission 89687) | Marine viral communities from the Global Malaspina Expedition - Malaspina viral metaG DeepMed_M9 | ecosystem: Environmental > Aquatic > Marine > Oceanic | place: Mediterranean Sea...
TTATCGATGATCATATTATCATTAATTATTTCGCCGTCGTTTGAACCATAATGGTCTGTTAAATTAGTAGATGGAACTGCATCTTCAACTACGCCGCTGGTTGAGTCACCTTGAAAATTGTTCATTTCGGCATCATTAGAGCCAATTTGATCTGGAATAGTATAATCAGGAGATACTCCAGTGGCTTCATCGCCCATCCTCCACCAAGAGATTATATTGCTAACGGCTGAAAAGCTGCTTAAATCAAGCGTAAGCCCGTCATTATATAGCTCTGTAACCTCACCCGATGATAATTTTTTATCATAAAGTGCTACTTCATCAATAAAACCTTCAGAGACATAGGCGGGGGAATCAGAATATAAGCGTCCAATATTTACATCTATATCTGTAGGATGCATCGCGGTATATGACCCCACCGTGTTGGGGGTCATATCCACGGGGGCGCCGTTTGCATATATAATTATTCCGCTGGTGGCTTCGGTGGCGTCATAAGTTGCACAAACATGTGTCCACTCATCAGTAGAAAGAGCGTCATCTGCTTTTTGTAGGATCCAGTTCGATCCATCCTCATCATAAAGGACAAAATACATTTTACCATCAGTACCTATCCAAAAACCATATTCTTTCTCTGGCGACACGCCCTGGACATTATTTTTATCAAAAATTGTAAAAACGTTGCTAAAAGAAGTGGGTTTTATCCAAGCTGAAATTGAAAATGGTGAATCATCGGATGCATCGCCAAAACTAAGATTAGCCGCATCAGCTACTGTAAGTTGAGAAGAACCATCGTCACCATCAAAAGCGATACTTTTTGTATTAAAAGAGATATCTCCGTCAGCTCGCCACCAAGAAACTAAATTATTGACTCTAGAGTGGCCAGTTAAATTGTTTGGGCCCGAAGCACCCTGATAAATATATTTTCCAAACGCCTCATAAATTTCTTTTATTCCGTCAGTCGTTAAAGCAGCATTCCAAACGCTTAACTCGTCCATGTAACCGTCGAAATAAAAAGCAGCGCTAGTATTATTACCATCGCGCCTAGCACCAATAAGAAAATCAATGTTACTCTGCATAGTGGATCCGCACGTTCCTTCGTTTGTTTGTGCTACGCCATCTACGTATATTTTATGAGTTGAACCATTACTAACAAGTGCAACATGATGCCATTCTCCATCATTTACGGTACCATCAGAAATCGAATAATTAGTGGATCCGCCAACATAAGCAATAACTTTGCCGCTGTTTAGATAAATTCTTAATTGGTATGTAGAGGACGGCGAGTTACCAGCGATACCCATTATACTTCCGGCGGCTGCTGTTGTACTTATCCAAGCAGACAAAGTAAACGAATCAACATTTGGAGTAAAATCTAAATCAGCAGGGGCATCACCGCCATCAGTGACAGCCACGTAATAACTACTGCCATTAAATTCTAGCAATTTACTATTAGCAAATCCGTCGGTCCCAGAAAGAAACGGCTTTAATCTTCCGTTTCTATTAACTTTGTGATATGATCCAGTTCCACTATAATCACTTGTGTTTACAGAACTGCTTCCCCCGGGGTAAGTTTCACCAGCGATATCATAAGCAGCAACTGTGAATGCATCACTAAAATATCCAAATTGATTTGCATGGTCAGAATAAAGTTGATATAAAGGATCTCTTACGCTTAAATTTCTCCAAGGTAATGCGTTATAAACACTATATTCGCCTGAAGCAACATCCAGCATTCCTTCACACATTGTTGCGGGGTCGCCTGGAGAGGAAAATCTATTAACAATTATATAAGAATTTTTACCAATTAAATCTCTTCTTGGAAGAGTAAACTCAATTGCACCAGATACAATGGCAGATTCAATAGATGCAGTAAACGGATAATCACCTCCAGCTTCTGTTAAATATCTATTATTAATAGAACGACCATTGGTCATAACCAATTCATAACTTTTGGAATAATTGCCGATTACAGTACCAGTTGCTGGATTAATGTAATCTGTACTCGCCGCTCCAGTAGTTTGTTGAATGTTCGTAATATTTACAGGTCGTTTTGCTAAACCATCACGGAAATAAATTGACTTAGGAGTAGTAGGATTTTTAAGATCTAATTGATCTGAACTAGCACTAAGCATCCACCCTTCTAGTCTATCGCCTTGAGAGTTTGGAGTAGTATTATTAAGGGTAAAATTAGTAAATACGTGTCTATAAGCGCGGCCTCCGACATACTTTTCTGTAAACGGCCCTTGTATGGGGACTTCATTAAACGGCCCATAAGAATCTTGATGTAAATTTGTAACATCTAAATTAGATTGAAAATCTAATAAATCCCCCATGGCGCCGTTGTTAATAGAAGAGCTATAAAGGCTGAATGGGAAAATCATTCCTCCTTTAAATTTGTTAGCACTAGAAAGAGCATTTCCATCAATACTAGTTTGAGCAGAAAATGAATATTTTCTTTTACCTAATCTGAGCGTTGAGTTGTCATCGCATTCTTCGAAGCTTTCTAAAGTGGACTCTGAAGGTTTAATTGAAATAAGGGCGCCTGTATCTTGGCCCGATGGAGTCGGGCGCTGCCGGATAGCGTCCCAAAATCCTACTTTTTTATTGTCCGACGTGTTGCCACCGCCGTGCAAATCTTTTTGTTTTTCAACTGTAAGTTTGTAAGGTCTTGCAAACTTTCTAAGTGCGAAAGTTGAACCTTGATACGAACCATCAGAACCGCTTAAATTTGGAGCAGAAGCATTATTTTGATTATTCAATATGTTTAGTATAGTTTGTCGATCCGAATCTGCAGCAGAATCGCCGGAAGTTAGCGTCCCATCTCTTTTGGCCCGGGCATCCCACCACAAGCAATTATCATCTTGTTCATCGTTTAATGGCGCATGGCCAAATTCCCAATCATAAAGCAGTTCATTAACGCCTTTGAGGGCGCCTTCGGGATCACTTTGTTTAAATTCTAATGTTGGAAATTTTGAAGTGTATCGATTAGTATTAAATATGTATTCTTCAACCATTGACTGTACTAAAGTCTCAGAATCAAATGTAATTGCTGTAGCCGGCACTAAATTAGCTAATAAAACGTTTAAACTGGTGTCCAACCATCTATAATAATCTAAGTATTTTTCTAATTTAGGAGTATTGGAGACTCTCTCAAAAAACATCTGCCTTAATTTTGAAAGATCTTTATTTTCAAATCTATATCGATTTACTAAGTTGCCCACTAGCGAACCATAATCAGCAATCGTGCTAAATATTTGAATCATTTCCTCACTAACTGTTTGATACATACTTTTTTCAATTGAAAGTACGAATTCTGTTGGCCTTGTACTTCGAGTAAATGTGACATCATCTTGATTACTAATTCTAATCATATCAGAAGAATTAATATATGCAGGAAGTTGAGTTTTTGCATTATAGACATCTTTTTTAGTAAAACACCGCGTTTCACTTGTCAAGAAATGATCACCTCTACCAGAATGTTGTCTGGATAAAACACTACTTAAATCTCCAAATCTATTATCAGTAGCGCTACCGCTCGAAAAATCAACAACATTAAATTGACCGCTAGTATTAGAAGAAGTTAAACTAGAAAAAGTCCAGTTTAAAGCTAATGTTTCAATATTGGGAACACGGATTTCTCTGCCATCAGTTTGAAATAAATAAGCACTCCTATATGGATTTTCAATGCCATAATTTTCAAAATCAATATTATGTTTCTTGATGTCAACAAATGAAAGCGGCGCCAACCAAAACCTACAATCTGTTATAAATGCATTAGCTCGGGTAACCAAAGAACCAGAAAGATTATCTCTTAAAGCGCCTATAAATACGCGTTTGGGTTCAGTCATTACTGTTTGACCGTTGGTTTTGGATATCGTCGTAGTTAGTTCAAAACTATCTCTTACTTCATCAAGCTCCGCACTGACTCCTTGAAAAACGACGTCGTAAGTCGCCTCATCTGTACTGCCACTAATATAGGCAAATTGACCATATTTTGTAGGCTTAACTGAAACTGCAAAATTCCATTTTGAATTGTCAAAGACGTCTTCAAAATAAGAAGAAGTTATGGTGGGAATATAGCTTGTAGCATTAGTTGGCTGTAATTTAAAATAGGCTCTGCCGGTAAGATTTCCATCTCTATTTGCCGTTACTACAAAACCGGCGCGATCATTTGTTGGAACTGTAAGATCGTTTTCTCCCAATGACGCATCTGCAGTTCGAACTCCATAGATTGACGTCTGCATATCTTCCACAAAATCTCTAACAGTGGCAACTGATGCCCTATTTTTAGATGTTATAGTGGTTCCAATGTTTACAGAGCTTTCTTCGATTGGGAATATTGCTTGAGCTTCAACTGTGAAGCCAAACCCGGTTGATTCAAATGCAGTGCTACTTGAAATAAAAGAAGTTGTATTACTATCGGTTTGATATTGATAAACGGTTGCATCTGAAGTTCCAGTCAAAGCAAGGTTGACATAATTTTTGTTTTCTACAATTGATTTGTAGTTGTCTTTATACTCATGAACAGCATCAGTAGCATAATATCTAATTTTATATATTTCATCATCAACGCCAAAACACCGCAGAGTATTTCTAAACGCCTTTTCTGTACCTTTAGTTTTATTAATATAAGCTAAGTTATTATATATGTTTCTATAAATGGTGTTTTTAACATCATAAAGTTTCTTTTCAAAAAGCTGATCATTGGTTCTATTTTTAAAATATTCAAAAAAAGTGGCGTCGCTAAAAAGATCCGGAACGTAAGGAAGTCCAGCGCCTTGAAGAATTCTGTCGTTAAAGAAATAAGGCTTATCGTCAACATTAGATGTGCCGCTAACATAATCTATATGTCTTAATTTAGACAAGTTTTCAATTTGGTTATATAGTGTATCAAAGTAATTTGATATGATTTGCGTTAAATTTTTAAGAGGTGGTTCGTTTTTAATATTGTCTAGCTCAGTTACCCACCCAGGAATACTATTATAAATTGAGTTAGCATTTGTATAATCATATTCACGCCCGATAGCCGTTTTGTTATTTTGTAAAGTTGCTACTTCTGGATGAAAGCTGTATAAAATGGGATCTTTAAACTCAAAAGCTGCAAGATTCGAACTCACAAAAGCCGATCCTATATTTCTAACAGTCGTATTGTATCCCACATACGTGCCGTTACTTATGCGTCCAGAATAATCTAATATTGTTTTATCAATAGAAGCAGTTTGAGTGATACCTTCGTTAAATTTATAGTAAACTCCAAGAGTGACATTGGCATCGTCAGCATTAGTACCTCCTCCAACTTGCTCTCTCATATATCGATTGATTTGTGCAGAATTTCTTTTAGCCTTCCAAAATCTAAATTCGTCTAAAGAAGCAGAAAGTTTGCCCGCTCCCAAAGTAATATCTGCAGAACTACCCGTTTGCGCGCCAAGGGCGCCAAGTGTAGCATTAAAGTTGCCACTCACATAATTAACACTAGTTCCTAAATCAGTAGTATGGTTACACGCTCCATCAATATATAACTGGGTTTGAACTTGACTTCCGTTATTTTTAAAAGTTATGGCATAGTGATGCCACTTATTATCAGCTACGCTAGATGTAGTTATACTCTGACCGAGTAATTGATCCTCAAACCCTGCTGTGCCAGACTGATAACTTACTAAGAAAGGTACTCCATCTGAGCCGGTTAAAGTAATTCTAAGTCTTCCATAGCCAGTGGAGCCCGAGTCAAATAAAGTTGTAAAGGCGTCAAAAATAACTTCTTTTTCAGTTAATGAAGTAATAAATTGATCTTTTTTGAGGAAAAACTCAACAGTGTTTCCGTTTACTCCGTCTATTCTTAAGTTAGAATCGCGATCTTTTGCTAAATCATAAGAATTGGCAAAACCAGATTTGTAGTTACCCGATGAATTATCAATCCCCGTGCCTTTGAGACGACTACTAGTATTGGGGCCTCCTTTTACAAAAATATATTGTTTGGTGGTTGGTACCCCATAACCATCTGAAATAGTTGATTGAGAAGTCCAGCCATCACCAGAAAACACAACATAGCCGTTTGTTCTAGGATAGTCGTTTTCAAAGATAAATTTATCTAAATCAGAAGAGCTTAATTCAAATTGAACTTTTTCATAAAGAGATCCGTCGTAAGGATATGTGTTATACACCCTTTTAATAGAATCACTATAATACTTCTCTGCAGAGCCAAATTTTGCAAAATTTTCTGGTTTTGCGAAGTCAATATGAGTTCTTAACTTGTTTTGTTGTTTTAAATAAGATTGTAAATAGTCAACTGACTCTGTCTCTTCTGCAATCCGATTTAATGACCCACTTGTGACTATTGAAGCATTTAAATTACTAAATAAATCTTTTAAGCTCATACCACATTAAACCTAAATGTCTCAGGTTGTTCAACATAACTACCATTAATTAGATATACAAAATTAATTTCATAGGCGTAATTCGCTTCTAACATGTTCATATTAAAATCAAAATAGCTACCACTTATATCATATGATAATAATGTCTGCTTGGAAGAGCCAGTTCCATAATCCACTACGGTCAAACCATCATTTGCTCGGGTTATTTTATAATATACATTATCTACTATTGAAGTTTTTATAGCAGTATTCGCGACTGTATAAATTGTGGGAGACCAGTTCTTATTTCTTGCAAACAGTCTGAATCGTGCAGTTTCATTTGTGGGATAGTTCGTTCTTAAATTAGTAATTTTTGATATATAATTTTGATCAAAATTATAGTCTTCGCTATCAAAAGTTTTAACATTTATACTAGAACCCGTATGATATTCAATAGTTCCACTATGCCAGACATCAAAAATATTTGTAATGCTAGATGACACATAGGCAAATGAACAAGAATATATACCTGTTTCTATATAAGACCCAGTAATATTAACATCACCAACTGAAGAAACTCCGCCGCCGGCGGCCAAATAAAGTTTACTTCCCGTTGGAGCTGATGAGCCGCTATAAATACTAACTAAAATATCATTTGTACCAACAGCAGGAATATTAGTAAGTTGGCCTCTAACTACATTATAGAGATACAATTTCATAAGATTGTCAGAAGCTGGGACTAACGATGAGCTTAAGAAAAACTTTCCTCTATCATCTTTTTTACTTGAGTTCCAGCGAGCTTCGATAATAGGTCTCTTAAAATAATACTGAGACCCCCGCGCGAAAAACTTTTTAGTATAATAAGACTGTGTTGAATCTTCCAAAGCGGTAGTTAAATGAATACCAAATCCATTATTGGTTTTAGAACCTAAAACGTTTCCTGCACTATTAACCCATTGTTCGACCAATGTAGTGACATCTACCTCTAAATTTTCAAATCCAGTATCAAAAGTCTGAGAAAAAGAGGAGGATGCGTCTGTAAAATAATCGCCGCCTTCCGCGGTCCACGAGGTAAAACTATCATTGCCTCCTAATAAAAGAGTATTGGCGGCAGAGACTTCATCAAAAGATAATTTATCAGTATCACTACTTGTTAATGCATTAGAATTGCCCCCTGTACCTCCAGCTATAGCGTACACTCCTACATAATTACTGCCAAGAGTACTCAGAGTGGCAATAAAATCGGCACTGGCTGATGTATTGATAATTGTTTTTAAATTTGCAGCACACGTATCATTATCAGAACCAATAGCCCATTCGTTTACACCAGCAGCTGCTTTAGCAGTGAATAAATACTCATTATCACTACCAGTTAAAATTAATGTTTCGTCTACCATATCGTAATCATCTATCTTTATGATTACGGCGGCTTGTTGCGCGTCGTCACTGGAGTAAAGCCAATTTGATGCATCTTCATCAGAATAATTTTCCATATCTAACCCAAGACCTTCCTGCCAAGATCGCGATAATTCGTTGGGTAGCATAGATACAGCGCTAATAATTAATGTAGAGTCTTTAGGAGTTGTTTGGGCATGCCGCGCATCATACATTCTCAAAAAGAAACTTACACTTCCGGAAGCTGGGATATTTCCAGCTGTTCTATCCGTAGAAATTTCCGTAGTATCGAATTGGGTTAAAATTCTAGCCAATTCTGAGGAAGAAGTAGTAGCTTGAGCATAAATAGAAAAAACCTCGGATATATCAGATTGGCCCATGTTTCCACTGATACCGCGAGCCGTTAAATTTGCTTTATAAGCATTTGTTATGGTGTTGTCTTTTGTTGCGTAATATCTTTTAATAGCCATTACTTAATTGTTCCTACAATATCCTTATTTGGGAATTTAAGTTCAAATATAACATCATTTGATGGAGCTATAACAGTTCCATCAGGACTTAAAAATTGCTCAATAGTGAAAGGAGGATCAGCATAATTGGTACCGGTAGCGATAAACAGTTCAACCTCTTTAACATCTAAAACAGTGCCGACGTTTTTAAGAACAGCAAAAATATCTGTTATCATTAATGGCTCACCTATTTCTAAATGACGTCCTTCATAAAATTTTCTTAATGCAGTGTTGGCCTCATCCAAAACGAGATATTTATTTACATCTGGCATTGCCATGGCTGTATATTTAATACCAAAATTTACAATTTTAGCATTCAAAATATCAATAGTGTCATTGATCATTTTATATTGATTAAGCCACATTTTAAGATTCTGTTTAATTGTGTTATTTGTTCGCGTTAGCTTGCCGTTATTATCCTCCGAAATAAGATATAAATTTAAATTTCTTTGGTTATATGATTTAGAATCTTGACTGATTGATGCTCGTTTAATTGATCCAAATTTTGCAGGCATATTATAAATTACACTAATATAATCTTGTTTTGTAACCGCTCTGTTTTGAGTTGCATAATTCGCTCTTGCTCTTATTCTCACTTCATCGGAACTTGGTAGTGTGATATCGCCTATAACAGCTTCTGAGTTAGTAACTTCTACAGAACCTCGTACTTCACTAATCTGACCAATAGACAAATTTTGTGGATCTTTGAATCTTAAAATGGCGTTTTGCACAGTTGTAATAGTATTTGAAGATGCGTTAACGTTTTGAGTTGTATTAATTCTAAATGTTACCAATAAAGTAGTGTTAGCTGGGGCAACTCCTAATTTGTCTGATTTAGTCAAAACACTAGGGTCAAAAGAATTGTCAGTTATGTGTTCTTTTCCAAAAACATTCAACACTACGTTCGACGGATCTAAATATTTAACTTCGGTTTCTGTAGAGCCGCCTCCAAACTGAATAAAAGTATGTAAAGCATCTTTTTCAATAGTGAATCTTCGACTTACAGCAATCGGTTTCATTATATTCTTAACAGTGTTTCTATCTTCATTATTGTTGACAACAGGAATATATATAACGTTTTGTGTCAGATGATCAACTTCATAATATCTATTGCTTTCTGAATCCTCAATTGAAAGTATTTCAGCAATATTCTGTGTGTCTAATTGAAAACGTGGAAACTTAGAATAGGCGCCCACATCTATTGTTTCAACCCCCAATTCACCAGAAACCACTTGAGCATATGCTCTAACCGCATATTTAAGGGGGGCGCCCGTATCAGGATCCACCTGTGCTACAACTCTTTCAAGCGTACTGTCGGCAAAATTAACATCTTCAATTAGAGTAAATGTGGTGCCATTTGTTGAAGAAAAGGTGCTTCCTCGTTTCATAATTGGCATATAATTGACATCTGGCGCGACAGTATTGCTTTCTGTTGGCACTAAAATGTATAATGTAACTACGCCAAATGATGAAGGATTTGTTTGAAGTTTATAACCCAATGTTCTCGCCAGTTTAACAACGTTGTTATATTCAATTGCTGTCGATAAAAAAGATTCATTTGCTTGATAATCTAAATAAAATGACAAAATATCACCAACATAAGCAACAGTGTCAATTAATAAAGAACCAAAAGAAGGTTGAGAAAAATCTTTTATATGTTCAGGATAATATCTTTTAGCGTACGCTACTAAATCTTCACGAATGGTGGTAAAATCTCTACTAGTATAGTTAATTGCTGGTTTTTTTGAGTTGACTGACATGTATTTATAATCCTATTGTAATGTCTTCTATAAATAGACTGTCGTAGATATTTAAATTCGTTATTGAATATTTAATTTGAATAGCTAAAGTATGTGATTCCATCGCTATATCTGTAACAATGTTTTTGTTCCTATCCACAAATCTAACCTCTATTATATCTACAATTGGCAAATATCTAGCCACTTGATCATTAAGTCGGGCTTTAAAAGTTCTATAAAGCCCATCGGTCAAGTTTTCAAATAAATATTCGCGCGCCCCCACTCCAAACAATGGATCCATTATTCGTTCTCCCGGGGACGTTAAAACAAGCATTTTTAAACTTTGTTTTGTATTTTCTCTTAAATTTTGTGTTAAAGCATAAAAACCATCTACCGAAGATGGAATTAAAGGTATCTTTGGTGTAAATCCAGCCATACTATAATTATTTTGTTTTTAACAAATTCATCAATAAAAAATATTATAATCATTATTTTTCAAGCTTATCATATTCTGCCTGGGCATATGCGGCTGCAGCTTCCTGCTCTTTACTTTGTTGATGTTTGGCTTCATCATTTATTTTTTCAATTTCCATATCATTGCTGACTACTGTCACCTCAGTATTCCAATCTTTATTGATGGCCGCCTTGGATATATGAATTGAATTGATTATTTGATTTTTAGTTGTTGATGTCAAATTATTTAACTCATCACCATATAATTTATTTAAAACACTTTGCAAAATATAAGGTAACGTATTCTCGAAAAATTCTGGTTTAAAAACCGATGAAACAGTATTCGATAACACTTTCTCAGAAATTAAGCTCTCATTGGCATATCCTTCTGAAAGTCTTTTATATAGCTGCGCATGCCAATCAATGGTGATGCCGATCGCTTTGGCCGCGGCCGGCAGGGCCGCGTACTTCTCCCACTCTCCTTGAACGATATCTAAAACATCTTCTTCTTCTTCCAGAATTGGCACCAACGCCATCAGGGTGCCTCCGGTATCATCGTCATCATCGTGAATGCGATAATTAATTAATTTTTCGTCCAAAAGATATTTTATTCCCTCAGTACTAAGTTGTGACAATTCTTTTTCACTCTCAGGATTTACAGTCTTTTTATAATAATCCCGTAATTTCATAGCCAATATCACAGCATTTGACTCCCCTGTAATAAGAGCCTGAAAAAATCCTGCCAAAGTTGCTGGTAGCGCTATACACAATCTCTTTCCAACAGAAGCTTTTTTAAAATAGTCTTTAGGGCCATGTTCTTTAAACAATTCGTCCATTTGTTTTATTCGGTCAAACCACGCGCTTCCCCCGCCTAGACCGCCGAGTGCCTTCGCCACCAGCAAATCGTTCCACGCGTTCTTATAATATTTCTCAAAGTCTTCAAGATTTATTTTTCCTTGACTCCTCAAAAAAGTCTTCTTATACTCCCAAAGCTCTTCGATCGTAGTGAATGTATCTGATAAATATTGTTTATAAGTGTCTTGATAGGCACTTGGCCCATCATGATTGGGAGTTAAAATAAAATAATCATACGATGGCCATTGAATTTCCTGGTAATCGACGCCGTACGTGGTCCAGGTCGGCAAAAGATCACCGGGAAAGGATGTTTTTTGTCGTATATCAATAAAATTTTGAATCACAAATCCAAATGGAGCTAGCTGTTCTCGGTTTTTAGATATCAAAAACTCCGGAAGCGTCTCCATGATGCCAGACTCTTTGACCTGTTCAAAAATCTCAGTGTATATATCATATTGCGGTGTCGTAGACTGGATAAATTGCGCTGATTCCCTGCTAACTACCGGGATGTCCACAACTAGTTCTACTCTTTGACGATATTTATTAAGAATTGAATTAAAATATTTTTTCGCAAAATAAGATATAATCTTATGATTTAAAGCCTCTTCATCTAATGGGGGTTTTTTGTTCAAAACTTCTAGGCCGGCAGAGTCATTATTTTTAATAAGATCATATTTGTAAATCATTCGTAAATCATCTTTAAAACTTACTTGTAAATTACCAATATTTGTAGCACTATTATCAAAAAAATCTTGTATTTTTGATAGCACCAATTGTGAAAATTGTCGCTTTTCAAAATCCTCATATTGAAAAGAGCCTCCTTGAAACATAACAAAAATCAATTCTAACATCTCTTCAGCCATTGTGGTATTGATTAAAGTTTCATATAAAGCAGTTAATTTTGCAATTTGATGAGCATCAGGGCTTTCATTCCTATCAACATAACATTGCAAATCATGTCTAGCTAATTTATAGTTTGCTAATATTTCTGGGGTACACAGAAGACCACCATCATCCGTTTCAAAATCTTTAAGGGGTATTTGCTCAAAGTCGCTTGAAAAAAAAGTATCTACAAATATACTAAAAGAGTATAAATACTTCACAAGAAATAAATCCAAAAACGCTTTAAAAGTGATATCTTCGCCCTCCGGACCAAATAATATACTCATTATCGATAGGGACGCGTCGTTATCTTTAAAATTAGAAAAAAAGGATTTAGAGTCATCAGTAAATAAATTTTCAAGAGAGCCTTCTAAATCAAAATATTCGCTCACCTTAAGCGGGTTAAACATTGAATTTTTAGTCTCCTTATCAATAATTGTTATACTAATTGATTCAGGAGGAGCCTGTAGTATGATGTCATCATAGGCTATGTTTCCTCTCCTGATGTCATTATTTACAATCAACAAATATTCATATTTGTCACCAATACTAAAATTATAATATTCTGGTTCTCCAGGGCGCACAACTTTTTTGCCAACTTTAAAATTAACAATCATATTCTGCAACGCCTCAGATAGTTGATCCACTTGACTTGAAATAATAGGGATATAAGAACCGATTTCGTTATTAAATGTTGTATTTGCTGAATTAAGTAAGCTACTTACTAATTTATTTTGCGAGTCAAGAGTTACCGGTGAATAAATGTTATCAAACACCGGGGTATCATTTGACCCATTATTGCAAAATAACTTTGGAGCTAAATCTGCTAATCGATTATTATCGAGCAATGCAAGAAGATCTTCTAATTTTTTCTTGGCTTGACGTTTTTCATTATCTATTTGTTTTTGAGCGGCCTCATCACCTAATAATTTTTTTAAATTGTCTTTATACAAATCATCATTATCTTCACAAATCTCCATATACTCTTCAAGCGTTGTTTTCGCTAAATTAATTTTTGCATCCAGTATATCATCATCTATCACACTATTCAGTACCAAAAATAACTCATTAATTGTAGACAGATCTGTTACGCCAGCTCCAGAAAAAATATTTTGCACAATTGTAGTATCTGAACTGGCTGGATCCGCTCCATATCGTAAAAAATTGACTTGAGATGATAAATTTAACTCACTCGCTATATTTTTTAAAATATCTTGAACTCCGACATCACCGTCAGGAAATAATTTTTTATTAGCCAGAGAATATAATTCCCCGGGACTATTAACTCCATTTCCAGCAGAATCCAACACATTTTGGACTAAATCATTAGAAGTTACGCCAGCTTGTAAGCCTGCACCAATCTTACCTGCAATACCTAAATCTCCAAGTGAAATTTTTCCTAATCCGTCCAGAATAGTATTTATTAACAAAGACAAAATCAAAGCTAATGCTTTATCATACGCCATATTGATCATGTCTGATATAAATTTAGAATAATCAATTGTCGTTTCTCTTACACTAAACCAATCAAAAGAAGGTACCGCTGGTAATCCTGCTTTGTTTGTCAGCGCGGTGGCGTTTATAGCAGACATGTCCGTTGCGCCGGCGCCACTTTCCGATTCGGCTCCAGCGTCTTCTTGCTTTAATTTAGCATTTGCTGCAGCAAGATTGTTATATAATCCGTTATAAATCGGCTCATCGAGGCCCTTGGCGTAGTCGATTATATGTTTTCTCAACAACAAAGTAACAAATTTTTTGGGCTGAAAGCCAGGAGTAAGATGCATATTCGAGAACCCGGTCGCGTTCAAATCCGGATTATTACGATATTGAGGGACGTTTGTTGTTATTGTATCATAAATTTTCTCTATTTGTTCTTGAGGAATCATTGAAATATAAGGAAAATATATATTAATATCCCAACCTTCATCTTCTAAATCGGGTTCATATGGTAATAATTCATCACTACTCGGATAATTAAACGTTTTTGAGTCATACTCCTTAGCAATATTGTAAAAATACTGAAACTCTCCATAAATTATCAATTTTAAATCTCTACTAAAGTTGTGCTCTATCGGCGGTTCTGGGGGACCCTCAATATCAGCTTCTTGTTGCTCGGAAGGAGGTGTCACTAAAGTGCCCGCTTGTTCAACCACACAATCAATAAGCTCTGTCATATCTAAAGAGTTTATAAAAGAGTCAAAATTTGTTTTTTTAAGATCTAGTGCTGGAAGTTGAGCAGCTAACGATGAAACAGCCGATTCTGCTAATTTTAAATAATCTACTTTATTAAAAAATTTATCGTATAGGCCGGCGACCGAAGCGCCGGCAACAGAATTTGTCTTCATCTCTTCTATTACTAATTTAACACCAATATCCCCCACAAATTCCATTTTGTTTTGCTGAGAAACAAAACTAGCTAATTTTTCTTTTTCTGAAAGCTCCGGAGCATCAGTTACAAAGTGTTCATATTTTTTTTCTTCAAGTTGTAAAGTACTTGTCGCTGGCTCATCTTCGGGCGCGGATCCTCCAAAATAACAATTAAGCACATTTAAATTTGCAATAAGTTTATTAAGTTTTATATTATTTCTTAAAAATTCCTTCAATGGTTTACTGTTTATAGGGCTATTATTTCCATCAAGCAATACTAAAAACTCATAATCTTCATTAAAAATAAAAGCAATTCGAGAATTATTATTCAAGCTTTTCTTCTTCATGATGCCATTTATAATTTGTTTTACTTGATTTAAACTTTGTATGGTTTTTTTCTGTTTTTCTGGATTGCGCTTCTTCTTCTTATTTTCATTAAAATCTTTCTCATATGCTTTTATGGCACCCATAAAATTCTTAATTAAGAAATTTTTTCTTATACCACTGGGAACTTTTCTTACTTCAGATATACCAGTGATGTCCACTATACCCGCTGCTAATTCTTGACCATAAATATTAAAAAACACGCGAACATATAACTTCGCAGTCTGTGCTACGGTATCCACCTTATAATAAAGACTGTTATTATCTTCATCTAATATTAAAAAATAAGCGTCATTAGAAGCTATAATGTCTGCTTCTGTAAGCTGCGAGTCCGGAGCGTCTCCCGGGTCAGCGGTATTGGGGCTCCCGAGATATCTTTCTCGTGTTATATCATATAAAGAGGTTTTTGCGTTCTGAGGGCCCGACTCAGGTAATGGAGTGTTTGGATCATCCCAATTAATCACCAGATTTCCTAATTGTAGTTTAAGCGGTCTTGTGAATATATCCTCAATGTTGAATATATGAGTTTGAATAAAATAACCGTTCTGAATAGTCGTAGCAGTGTCCCACCAATTGCCAGCTCCTGAATCTATATCTAAAAAACCTTCTGGGGGTTGTTCAATTCCATAAAATGCATATTTTTTTGATAAGTGTTTATTAACAGCAGCATTGGATTCAAAGGTTTCACTTTCTCCACTTTCGGGGGACGGTAGCTGCTCGTTAATAAATTGGTCAATAGCAAGAGGATCTTCAATGTTCGCGCCGGGAATAACTTCGCCCCATCGTTCCATAAACCAATCAATTAAATTTTCATTTGCGGTTATTTCTGATTTAAAAGATTCAGAATAAACTTTAGTCATTTTAATGTATAAGTCTCTTAGACCAAATCTTGCCAATTGTTGAAAATCGCTCATTAATTTACCTTATTGTATTTACTTAAGATAGAAGATGCATCACTAGTTGGTGCTAAATATTGTCTAGCAATGTGTGCTATATTTCGTTTGTGTTTTCCAATATTTGGTAATACTATTTCAGAAATAAATGTTGAAGTTAATATTCCCCAGGCCAACACTGGGGGGCTTACAATAGCAGTTCCATTAACAACAGTCGTAACCGGGAGAGGGGGTAATGGAGGCATTGTTACCATGCCCGTACCAACGCCAACAGTGTTGTGAGTGTGAGTCTTAATCTCGCCATTTAAATCATTTTGGTGTTTAGCTAAAATTTCTACTGTTCCCGCAATATTAGACATTACATCCATTACTTCACGTAAAAAAGATACTAAATTTTCACCTTTTACCATTGATTGTAAGTTTGAATCATCATTGCCAGCAATTATATCAATTCCTTTTATAGAGCCATATTCTCCACTTTTCTCGTTGATTGTATCAGTGCCTGTAATCAGTTTAATTCCGCTGCGCGCGACAACGCGTATATCAGAAGATTTAATTGTTATGGCTGCTGTAGCTGTTGGGCTACCTACGCTCCCTTGAGCTAAACCCAAATAATCATCTACATCTGATTTTGCAGATAATGTAATAAAACTAGCGTCTAAATTAGGATTTTTTTTCGTTTGTTGTTTTATTCCCTGTTTAGTTTCGGGTGCTTTGTCTTTTAACGAATTGCTCATTCCGGCGCAAATCCAAATCGCTCCAGCATTAGGTTCAGACTTATATTTTTCATTACGTGTTAAAGAAATGAATGTACTTGCTGGGCCGGACATTAAGTTAGCTGCCGGGTTTTCAGCCGGGTCAGTCGTTTGTTCAACTTTAACCGAATTTCCAATTCCTGAAACAGCAGCACGTTGTTCTTGACTTAAATCTAATTTCGGACCTATCGGCGTTGTAGTTTCACTAAGTTTTTTAGTATCTAATAAACCTCCCATTATATCTCCTCTTCTAATAAAATATTTCTACCATTGTTAAAATAAGCTAGCCCAAGAGTCCATGCATAATATATAAAATTCATTCCTCCGACTCCTCTATAATGACCACTTGCCTGTATATTAAACTTATTAATATCATTAGCTTTTATTTTCCCATCTATAGCTGCTAAATTATATTTTATATTAGTGTGAGTAATACAAAAAGTAATTAATTTTTGCATTGATTGTAACGCTGCTTTAGAGCCTAATTTACAATATCTGTAAGCACTGTTGGAATTAATGTCTCTAATTAAAACATAATTAGGTCGTGCCTGCGTCGGCGTGGTATTAACAATGGGATATAAATTGCCCGGGCCCTCTCCAAAACTAGCTATTATACCAGATCTTTTAGTAATAGAACTATTATTAATAGCGGCTGCGGCATCTACAAGCTGAATTATTTGGCCGTTTGGAGACACTATAAAATGTGGTAGAGGTTTATTATATGAATCTAATACATATAATGCACTTTTATAATATTGTGACTTATCAATATTATTTCCTAAAGAGCCAACAGTAAAATATGTTATTTGTTTTCTATTTCTATAATATGAGCGTAAATATCTATTATTTGATATTAAATTTTTAGCATTATTGGCATTAAACCATCTTTTCGAATCTGCATATAAAGGAGAAGTATCATCAAATCGAAGTACTTTAAATGAAGTTGGGATATCCAAATCAGCAAATTTTATAGATTTTATTCCTATGTGCTCTGATTTTGCAAAATCTAAATCTAATCCTGACTCCGACCCATCTAAGAACTTTCTGACCATCTTCTTTTGAGCATCAACATGAATGATATAATCGTTAGAAGGAGGTAGCTCCTTGGGCGAGCAGCTCGGCGGTGCCGGTGGCTTGGTTTCTGTTGGACCTTGAGGGTTTTCGGAAGGTATATCTTCTGCTGGCGAAGACTCTAGAGGTTCTGCGGGAATACCAGAAGATTTAGCAGTTAGCCAATCGTTAAATGTGCTAAAACTTGAAAAATTTTCTGGACTCCAATCGTCGGATCCTGTAAGATCATAATCATCCATTAAAGTCCCAAAATCTGAAGGCAGCAAAAAGTCAGTTTTTGATGTACCGATTTTAAAATAATCTGTAATTAATTGCTTATTACTTTGCATCAGCACTTCCGCTACAATGATGCCCTCATTAAAATTTTCTGTGGCACTCTTTTCTTCTAGAAAATTGGCAAAATCAAATAAGAAAAATTGCAATGAAAAATGAGGATCCAGCAAAGTAGAATGATCTCCTTCACCCAACGTATTCCACTGATTATCTGTAAATTTGGTTAGAGCCTCGTCAAAATATTCTTTAGAATATCTAAAAATTCCATAATTATCTTTAATCGATTGAACGGATTTTGTTATGCGGCCGCCCACTGATAAACCTGAAAATAAATAACCGCATGTTTGATACATGAGGCCCCAGATAAATGACTTATCCAAATTAGTAGTTGCGGCGGCCAACATGCCTTTGAAAGCCCCTTTGGTCCACGTGGCCTTTAAATTCATAATGTACGCTCTTTCTTTTTCATAAAGATATTTTATATATTGTTCTTTAAGAGTATTAGGGCCAATATTTGACCCACTTTCGGGAGCCGATGAAATCACTGTTCCAGACGAAATACGATTTTGATCATCTGTTATAACTTTGCTGTATTTTATTATTGCACATTTAAAAGAATCGGCGCCGCTTTTACCACCTTTTTCATTCCAAATGTTTATAGTAGCATTGCCGTCTGACAGTTTATGTAAATAAACTCCAGATCCTAAATTATTTTTTATTTGTACTTCTACAATGTCGCCAGGTGCTATCTTTTTCTTTGACTCTGTTTCTGTTTGTGAAATAAAAACCGGAAACATGGCCTGCATTAACTCTTTATCTTTTTCAGTCGGGCTTAGTATACTATTTGGTAAAGCTCTGTCACTGTGTATTTCTGGAATAAAAACACGTATAGCTTTTAAAGTAGTTTTTGAAGTCGTCTTTGCCCCACGCTGAAAAGAAAGAAAATTATGACCAGAAGCTAATAATGTTTGAGATTCCTTGTTGCTTAATACTTGTACACATACTCCATTAAAAGTTCGATTAATTAAGCTAAATTTTGGACCAAGAGATTGACGCATAACCTTAATGAAAACATCCATAAAGTTATCTGTTGATACATCAAAAGATTCATATAGTTGATCTCTGGTAAAATTATTTAATACCCCATGAGGTATTTTACCTAAAGCAATGCCTTGTTTGCCCATTATTTCTTTTCGCCTTGTATAATATCAAAAAGTTGATTTTTATCATCTTCATCTAGTGATATTCTTGTATCTTGCTTTTTAGACATAATCGAGGTAAGCTTAACTAATTGTTCATTAGATCTTTGCAAAGTTTCAACATATTTTGCAGCTATAAAGCCTAGATCTTTATGAGATTGAGAATCATTGGCTTTGTTAATTTCCGTGAATATTTTAGTTAAAAGTGTTGAAGTTATGTCGCGATCATCTCTAATATTTTTGATTGCTTCTCGAATATATTCTTCAAA
>Ga0114906_1000640_pt1 | contig 19323 bp, 35 predicted proteins | sample MalvirDeepMed_M9_FD_89687 | JGI IMG/M metagenome (GOLD analysis project Ga0114906, IMG submission 89687) | Marine viral communities from the Global Malaspina Expedition - Malaspina viral metaG DeepMed_M9 | ecosystem: Environmental > Aquatic > Marine > Oceanic | place: Mediterranean Sea...
GAAGTTGCTAATATCCATGAAGCACACCGAAGTCTTTTACATGGACATTTGAATTTGACTGATACCCCAACTGGATGGAGTGATTTAGATACAGAAAGAAAAACAAATCAAACCTGGACGGTTCTGTATTGGCAGAATGACCAAGAACCAATTAAAACACTTCTTGAGAAACTTCAATTTGAAGGATGCTTTATTTATATGTTTGAAAGAGGTGCTGGGAAATATATCTTCATCGCAGACAGTCCGTCCAGTACAAAGACAATCACAAAACAGGATATTTCAGATTTTACTATAGATGAAATTAATTTCACCGAACTTGAGACTAAACATATTATAGATTATGATCCTCATCCAGCAAGGAATATCTATAGATCACAGGTAACTGTTACATCGTCAAGTCGCTCAGATTATTCTTTTGAGGATAATGAGAACGTCATCAACATTCAACTTAATGCTTTAGCTGGTTCGATTTCTGGAGGCTCGAATCGTAACGATGATTGGGCAACTTATAGAACTAATTTATTTGGAGAATTAAAATTAACGGTTCAATATAATTCAATCAATCCAGCCAATCTCGATTTGGAGGTTGGTGATATAATTGACTTTGATGACATGGTAGTTGATCCAGGTGGAGGCAGTTGGTCTGGGAGGAAATTTATAATTATTACAACACACAGGTCTGTAGGAGTTTTAAAAATAAAGGCAAGAGAAATATGAGTTTTCTAAGTTTAAATTTCAACATGATTTTACAGCGCTCACCAGGTAAGGTGAGCATCACAGCAAGAGAGGTTGGCTGATGTCTTATCAACGAACAGCAACACCAAGAATTTATCCATGTGCAATTAATCACGCCCTAAGTTTGGGCGAAATGACATCCGCTAATCTTACTCAAGCGGGGATTACAAGTGCATCACCGATTGAGATGTTTGATTTAAAACCATCCAATGCAGTTACGATAGGAGGTAACGGCACTACTACTCAACATATAATTACAATAAATTTCAACGAATCGGGAGATAGTTTCATGTCTGATTCCAATTTCATGCTTATCATGGGTCATAACTTGGAACAATCTGGAGTCAAGTTCAAACTTCAGCATGACGATGCAAGTGACTTCGGATCTGCTCAAAGCCCAGCCCTAACAGAACTTGTCAATATAGGAGGTGATGTATCAAGCGGAGCTTATGCAACACCAACATACAACGGGTGGAGTTTGTTTACCTGGGATGGCGGTGATGCCGACAATCAGTATTATCGGCTCGTTCTTGATTCTGCATCTGGAAATTATGATACTGACATTAAAATTTCATGTATCATCATAGGTGAATACTGGTCGTTTCCCCACGCACCTGACATGGATATTTCTAAATCCATTGGATTCGGAAATAAAATGCAAGAATCTGTAGGCGGGATGACATACTCCAATGCTTCGTGGCTTGCCGCACCACATTGGGGTGGAATGACCGAAGCGTTTGATGCTAAGAATCATGTCACTCCAAATCAAATGCGAAAAGCGGGAAAGTTACAATATGACATGAACTTTAACTATATGACTGATAGTGATATATTTTATTCTGAGTTGTATCAAGAGCAAGATATTTTTACAGAAACATCGTTTATGGGGAACGTGCTTCAAAGAACTTTAGGCACTCATCACCCATTTTTAATTCAATGGGATGATTCAACGGTTGCACTTGTCCGTGATAACTTTTCATGGGTTAGATTTACAGATGTGCCAAAATTTAATCAAGTGGCACATCAAATGTGGAATGCGAATATTTCTCTAATTGAAGAATTTTAGTTTTTTTCAATGAAATAATTTATTAAATTTCTACCCTAAAGTCGGGGGCGATCAGGGCGTTTAGCTCTTTCATCGTCCTTATTCACACTATAACATTGCCCCTGACTCCCCCCTTTATATAGTCTTATGTAACCCTTAAAATAAATTAATAAAAGGGTTTACATTTCCATTTTTTATAATTAAAATTAATTGTGAATAAAATAAACAATAAGGAGTTTTCAATGATACATTTAAAAACGAAGGATAGTAAAGGTCGCGGAATTATTTTCGATGAAATTACTTTTAATAACTTTAAAAACTTAATTTTAGAAATATTAATAAAAAATTTCGAAGATTTTGGTGACGAGAAAATTAGTATAAGTTTATTAAAAAGAAGAATTGGTGAAAAAACCAAAGGTTCTCATAATAAAAAATATCGTGGTTTTAGTTATTTATACTATAAAAATTACGAAGAACTTGGTTTTGAAATAATTAATGAAAATAATAAAATTTATATAACGCTTTAAAGGGGGTGAGTGATATGACTTTACTTGCTGGCTTATTTGATATAGGCATAAAACCAAAAAGAAAGAAATCAATTTATCTTAATAAAGCAGAAAAGGATATGAAAAGAAGGTTGGCAAATCAGTTAGGTTTATATTCTTTCAGGGGATATAAGAATTGGTTTTTTTCTTATCAACACGATGATGACATTGATGAATATGATAATGTAAACCAATTTATTAAAGCGGTTTGCAACGGGAATTGTTTTACTGAATCGTCATACTATATAACCGCAGAGTTGAGTTTAAATCGTTATGGTGGGACACCTGATATAGTAGAATATGTTCATGTTGATAAATTGTTAGGGGGTGAGTGATATGAGAACCTTAAATGAATTAAGAGTCATTCAATTAGAAGCAAAGCAAAAGGAAAGAAAAGAAAGATTGAGTGAAGTTGCACCTGAAATGCTGGAGATGTTGAAAATATTAAGAAGTTACATAGGTAATAGGGGTACTTTTTCGGGATATATGCCTTTTAAACCTTGGAATGACTTACAGATTCTTATAGCCGAAGCAGAAGGGGGTGAGTGATGAAGAATAAAAGAATGTTTGTAGTGAAGTATTTAAGTTCAACGACCCATAAGGGAACCAGATTCAAGATCACTGACACCCGTCATCGTGGAGTTTCTAAAATCTTTTCATGGGATTATAGTTACGGGTTCTTAACTGATCAAGCATCAACGGTATTATCTAAACTGGGAATTAAGATTGATGGCTTTAGCGAACCTTGGACTGAAGACGATAAGATTTATTTGTTCTCTGATGATTTCAGCACACCGCTAAGGAGGAACTAATGGAATTTACTTGCATCCAATGTGAAATGAAATTCGATAGCATATACATGGACCTCGATGAAAGAGTCTGTTTGGAATGCCTTGAAAAAGAACGATACTGCATGGAAGTTGAGTTTAAGCATCCTGATTTAGATTACGGAGTGCTTACAGATGATAATTTATACGGTCTCTTAAAACGCTTTAAATTAGCCAAAATCAAGGGTTTTGACACTTACTTAGGTAGCGTGCCTAATATCAAGATTCTAAGCGTTAAGGACGTAATTACAGGCGAATTGATACATCCTAATAGGATAAACGAAATACTGGAGGAGTTATAAATGCCAATACCATTCGGAACATTAAATAAACACTCAGAGTCTCAATATTTAAAACTTGAGCAAAAGTACATAAATCTTTTTAACTTTCTTGAAAGCCTCCTAACGATTACTGAAGGAGAGGATCTGGAGAGTGATTCAAAAAAACTTAGTCACTTCAATGCTCTCTGTATTAGGGTTAATGATGGGGTTGAAAGATTTTCTAAATTCACTCAGCAGGTTCGGGATGTCATGTTTCATGGGAACTCCGCAACTATACCTCAGGCTCCTGAATCTGCTGAAATTGTTATCTACTGCACTAAGGATGAACACGGGCTAATGATAGAAGCATTACAACATCTCGGGAATAGTTTCCCAGATTTAAAACGTTCTGATGAATTTCAAGATTTAGCCGATGATTTGATAAATCTAAAAAGGAGAATGAAAAATGAGTTTTTATAATACAACCCACGAAACTGGTTCTACATTAAAAGAATCTCACCATAAAGCGATGAGTCAGGAGGGCAGGATATTAAATTATTTTCTAATGTTTGGCAAACCCCTCAGCCCTTCAATGATCCTTCAACAAATGAGCCTTAATTGCCCGATAACTTCTGTTAGAAGGGCTCTTACAAACCTGACCCTTGATAATAAACTGATCAAGACAGATGATTATGTTGTTGGCGATTACGGAAAGCGTGAACATTTATGGAGATTAAAAACTGAAGATGATTTTATAAACCCTGATCAATTCACATTATTTGGAGATTCAAAATGAGATATTATTGGGAAGCGTTATTTAGTGTAGAGTATTTCCCGTACTGGGAATTTAGTATGCTATGTATTACTGCTTTATTCGTCAGCGCATTAATTAGATTAATTGTTATAATGGGTGCGGTCCAAGAAATGCGAAAAGAAATCTCAGAACTAAAGGAGATGGTTGTGATGTCTCATTCCATTCTAACCAAAATTTTGAGGGAGAAAAAATGATTGTATTGAAATCAACGCTTAATGCAGTTAAAAAGGAATTGAAATCTGCCAAAGAAGAAATAGCCTTTCTAAATCAGTTTAAGCTCCAGGCTGAATCCAAATTTCATGCCATAGAAGAATCAATCGACAAATCACTAGCGGGGCAAGTGGGTAAGGGTCGAGTGATGAAATATATAAAAACAGTTTTAAGGGAGGAAGAATGATCATCATGAATATAGCAGAATGGATTGCAAACATATTTATATTAGGAATTGCTGGATTGGTCTGGGTAGCGGTTGTATTTGGTTCAATGTTAGTTGTTTCAATTATCACTAAAACAGTAAAGGAGTTTATCAATGATTGATTTAATAGACAGACTAATAGAAAGCGTGGATGAGTTTTTAACAATGGTTTTACCGCCACTTTGCGCTTTGACCTTATTAAATATTTTTTTTCAAATCATAAAATAGGAGAATATAATGGCATTTCTACAACTTAAAATGGCACATCATATCGGTAAGACTCTTTCCTTGCAACTTCAGGAAAACCCGATTGCAGTAAAAGGTAAGCAATCTGGATATGAAGGCAAAACAGAATATCACTTACCTTGTGTAAATATTGGGGGCTCTTATTATGCTGCACCATACAAAGATAAAGAACCCTTTGAGATCAAAACTGGTCAAGCATTTGACTTTACTTGTTCGATTGCGCTTTATAAAAAGCTGGTGGATTATCCGAAAGGTGAATTGCTCGACATTACAATGAATAAAACAACAGATGGAATCCGTTACGATATACAAGGATCAAATAGGGAATGGACTAAACCAGTTGAAGATACTCGCAGTGCCATAGACAAACCGTATGGATATAATTCCGTCAAGGAAAGGGACATCACCACCCAGGACAATATCAGATTTGGTATGGCTTTCAATAACGCAACCAAAATTGCTTGCTCTATTCCTGACTTAGATGCGGATGCAAAGGTTATGTTGATTGATCATATTATGCCGAGAATGTGGGAAATAGTTAATTCCCTGGATTCATTAATGGAAGAACCGGTTCAAGAAGTAAAAGATGACGACCTCTCTTTCTAAACCTCGCTCAAAAATGAAACACAGGATGGCTCTGTTTAGCATCATAATGTTTTATAGAAAGCAAATTGCGAAAGGCAAATGTAAACCGAATGGGGCAACCTATCTAAGAATGAAAGAACTGGAGGAAAGATACTTCAGGGTAAATGATGAAGAAATCTGAAAAGAAAAAATTACATTCTTTGGTTCGTGAATTTGTCATGCTCAGGGATAAACGATGTTTAAAATGTGGGAAGTCCGATAGGTTACACGCCTCCCACATTTATCCAAGAGGCAAATACCCTAAGATGCAGTTCAATTTAGACAACGTGAAGGCTTTATGTGTAGGGTGTCACCTCTATTGGTGGCATAAGCACCCCATAGATGCCCGAGAATGGGCGGAAAAGACATTAGGTAAGGCTTTACTAAGCCGACTAAAAAAACAGGCAAATACGATCAATAAAGAGCCCTGGATTTATAAAGACATCAAGCACGAAATTGAACAAAAAATAATGGAGATAGAAAATGGCTAAAAGATTTATAGACACTAAAATATGGGACAAGGCATGGTTCAGGAGATTAACACCAAAGAACAAATTGTTCTGGATTTATTTGCTTACAAAATGTGATCACGCCGGAATCTGGGATGCTGACTGGGAAGCAGCAGAGTTTTTAATTGGCGAGTGGGTTAATTATGATGAATTACCGCCTGAAATAACGGATAAAATGGAGTACATTAAAGGTGATGACCAATATTTCATTCCCAAATTTATAGAGTTTCAATATGGTGTACTTAAAGCAAATTCTAAACCTCATTTGAGTGTAATTAAAAGACTTACTGATAAAGACTTAATGAAGGGTATTGAAAGTGTTGATATAACTCTTAAAGATAAAGATAAAGTTAAAGATAAGGTAAAAGTAAAAGAAAGAGAGCAAGTATTTATTGATTATTGCAAGCAGTTTTATAAAAAATACGAGATTTCAGATGTTATGCTTGTCGATTTTGTAAACTATTGGACTGAAATGAGTCCCGATGGATTAAAAATGAGATTTGAAATGGAGAAAGTCTTTGACCATAAAAGAAGGCTGGTGAAATGGCGAGATAATAGCAAAAAATGGGAAAAGCCCAAGAAGGAACATAAATCATTTGAAGCAAAATTCGGTAAAACAAAAACAGGGCTGTATTTGGCTTATTGTTCCAGGTGTGGTAAAAAAGAAACACCAAATGACAGCTGGCAATTAAAAGATGGTTCAAATTGTTGCAGGGTTGAATACAAACCAAGTGCCTAAAGCCCTTGAAGATTTAAGCCTCATAGAACTGGCTATCAAAAATACTGACCCAAATTTAGGGGATGTATATAAAAAAAAAGCTTTTAGACACAGTAAAAGAAAAGAGGAAGTAGATTCAATGATTAAATATTGTACAAAATGTAAAAAATGCTGGGCACAGCTTCCTCATTCTGTCGATGCTGCTAAGTTTAGATACTACCCCAAAAATCAGATGCCGACTATAGGTAAAAAAAGACAAACTTGTAAAATATGTAGGAGGAAAAAATGAGAATAATAAAAATAAAAAAAGTTAGGACTCCCGAAAGATCCGGTAAGAACGCAGGGATAGATTTTTTCATACCTAAGCAATACCCGGGAGTAACATTAAAACCCCAAGAACAAGTTTGTATACCTTCCGGGGTAAGGGTTAAATTACCTAAAGGTTATTGCATGATAGCATTAAATAAAAGTGGAATTGCTGTAAAACATGGATTACAAGTAGGGGCTTGTTTGGTGGATGAAAATTACACAGGTGAGGTACATATTAATTTATTCAATACTAGCAACCAATCTGTTATTTTAAAACCCGATCAAAAAATAATCCAATTTATAGTATTGAAACCTAATTATGTCCGTATCCAATTAGAAGAAAATGAAAAAGATCTTTTTAAAGAATCCGATCATTTAGAACGTGGTTCTGGAGGCTTTGGTAGTACCGGCGGATAATGGCTTTTGATGTTTGTAAATTTGGAACTGGAGTTTATAAAACATGTTGTTTTTGTGGGAAATGGAAGGGGGAGCTATATTGTGGTATTGCAAAAGGGTCTTTAAAGTCTGTAAAAATAGAAAATATAAGTAAATGCCCGCTTACTATAAAAAATAGGGAAAAGAAAAAGAAGGAAAAGAATTAGCCATGGATATATTAAAAAAAGCACAGGAGATAATACAAGGGAGGAAAGAAGAAAAAGAAAGGCAATATGGTCCGATGTCCCTTTGTAATAAAAAAGCTGCAGAGATTGCTGAAATCCTCTGTAATAAAAGAATTTCTGTCCGGGATATATATATGATGCAAATAGCATTAAAACTAGCAAGGGAGAGTCATTCTCATAAAGAAGATAATTTATTAGATTTAGTAGCTTATATTGCTGGATACAATAATTATGAAGAAGGGATAAAAGTAGAAGAAGAGGATATATCAAGGAAGGACGAATGAGAACACAAATAAAACAAGCTTTGTCTATTCTATATTATAGTGGAAGGGAAATTGGGGAATCTAAATGGCAATCCGTAGAAAGCCCCGATGTGATGTTAGAAGTTCAAAATGTTTTTTTTCAATCCAAGATCCCCCACTTAAAGATGGAATTAGCAGAACAAACAGGTGCCGATTTACCTTGGTCAGAGGATCATTTTAAAGAAAGGATCTCGGGTAAGCCATTAAACCCCGGTTCTGAATATAAGAATTGGCCTTATTATAGGCCTTCTTTGGATGATTCACGATTTAGATCTAAAGGGGGGATGTTTAGTCATACCTACATGGAAAGATATTGGCCTCCGAAAAAGAAGGGGATACGTTATAAAAACGGGGATTTAAGAGATATAATACAACGTCTAAAAGAGGACCCTTACACAAGGCAAGCATATCTTTCCATTTGGCATCCGGAAGATCAAAGTAATAATGATGTACGATTACCTTGTACCCTGGGTTATTGGTTTAACTACAGAAAGTCGGTTCTTAATTGTACTTATCATATTAGAAGTTGTGATGCGATACGGCATTTCCGGAATGATATATATATGACTTGCCGGTTAGTACAGTATATAGCAAGAGAAATAGGAATAAACCCGGGGGAACTTTCTATGTGGATAGGTTCCTTCCATGTTTTTAAAACTGAAAAATGGAAAATAAAAAAGAAAGACTAGGAGTTAATGAGTATTTCATGAAGATGGCAATCCTATCCTCTTATCGTGGGACTTGCTTAAGGAATAAAGTAGGATGTGTCCTAGTTTATGAAAAAAGAGTAAAGGCCATTGGATATAATTCCAGCCACTCGGGAACGGAACATTGTGAAGAAGTTGGATGTTGTATGGAGAGGGGTCATTGTATAAGGACTCTACACGCTGAAGAAGCAGCGGTACTTAATTTAGAGAAAAAAAATGGGGTTCGGATGGAAGCTTACATCACACACGAACCTTGTCTGCATTGCCATAGGATATTGGCATCTGTAGGGGTGGAAACGATTTTTTATTTAAACCCTTATGGGGATTTTAGTAAGCAAGAAAAAGAGATCAAATCATTATTGGATTGTAGGATGATCAGGATGTATAATATAGAAATAATAGAATGAAAGCTTTCGGTCTTATTTCTGGGGTGGGTTCTTTATTATATGGGGCAAGGAAAGCGGGATTCGAGATAGTAGGAAATTGCGATTGGAGGAAATACTATCACACCGGGAGTTTCGAACATAATTTCGATAGACCTTTTACTATGGACTTATATGATTACGATATTACTAACTTAAGAGGGTTGACAATGGTGATGGGGCATCCTGAATGTGGGAATTTCTCAAATTTACGGGCGAGGAGGATGGACCCTACAAACGCCCTAGATATACCAAAATTTGTTAAAGAAGCAAGTCTATTGCAACCTCAATTTATACTAATGGACGACCTTCCCAAAAGTTTGCTAGTTCACGGGTTAGAGGAATATAAAAAACACTTAGGGGATTATGATCTTTCTTTCGAATGGGTAAGTAATTGGGGATACGGGAACGTGCAGAAATATAGGGATAGGATGTTTTTAATTGCAAGCCATAAGGATCTTAAGTATAAGTTCATTCCGGGGGAGAAGGAACATAAGAATGTCACTAAGGATGTAATTAGGGACTGTGAAGGGTTACCGAATCATCATCCTATTGCCCTAGAAGATAAATCTTATTGGCCGTTAAACTATTTTAGAGGGTGGGACAAAGAAGAGGAGAACTACCTTGTTTCATGGCGGGAATGGAATGAATTAATGGAAGAAGTCCCGATTAAGAAGAACTTTGCTTATTATAATATGAAAAATGAATTAAAGATTAAACCAGGGTATTTTAAAATTGATATTAATCAATTCTGTCCGGTTCTAAGTGGTGGAGGTGGTTTTCCGGATAATCATTTCTTCTTCGATCCTCATAGGGAATATTGGAGGCCTTTTTCTATTCGGGAAAGATTAAGAATAATGGGATTCGATGATGATTTCATATTATTACCAGAAAATCCTGGGAACTCAGGTATTCATTATAAGAATCATATAAAACAGACAGGTAAATGCATGCCGATTGAGTTCCCGTATTATTTTGCAAAACAGGTTAGGAAGTTCCTAAAAAAAGGGGTGCTACCCGAAAATGCAACACGAGTAATTAAGCCTAACCCTTACATAGAGGAGCTAACAAGAGAGCAACAACAAATGGGTCTCTTCTGATTATCAACAATGTGCGGCATTCTAATATATAGAGAAGATAAAGAACCCCCTTTTAATATAGACCACCGGGGGATAATAACAAATAAGATAGAAAAAGACGGATGGGTTTTCGGGCATAGGTTGCTACCTTTGCAAACACAGGGTCTTAGCGGTTTACAACCTGTCCCCTTAGGATATGATCGTTATTTATTATTCAATGGGGAAATTTTTAATTATTATAAATTCGGGGATTATGATAGCGATACTTCCTACCTTACTTTCTTTTTTAGGGAAAAGGATTGGAGAACACGAATTGGTGAGATAAATAAATGGTGTGGTTTCTGGTCCATTGTTATATACGAAGAAGAAGGATTCACAGCCTTTACAGATCCCTTAGGTAAAAAACAATTGTACTATAGGGAAGATTCTATTTGTAGTGAGATTAAACCGTTAATCGGTGGTTCTATATTAAATAAAACGGGGGAGAGAATAGAGAATAGTAGCAATTCGATATTCCATAATATAAAGCGGGTCCGTCCGAATAGAATATATCGGTTAAAGCCACACCCAAAGACAAAGAAACTAGATGTCTATATAAATGGATTGGGGTACTACCGAATGAAACAAAATCCGATAAAAACGGAGATAAAAGGATTATTACAAGAATCGGTTCAGGATAGATTAATAAATAAAAGGGATGGAATCACTGTTTTTTTAAGCGGGGGATTGGATTCTACAATTTTATTATATCATTTATTAGAATCCGGTTATAAATCGGATCGGATAGAATTACTTAGTATAGAAAACGGGGAAGAAGAATTTTTGGTAGAGATAGAGGATTTTTATAATACAAAGATCCGTAGGATACCAATAGTCGAGAGCGATTATGAAAAAGCGATTTTTGCTTATGAAAATTTTATGGATTATGGGAGTTTATTGCCGCAATATTCGTTATTCAAAGAATCTAAGAACACAGTAATATTAACAGGGGATGGGGCTGATGAACTTTTTGGCGGATATAATAGAGCACAGTTTTGGGATACACAGAAATATGATATGAGGACGGAATTGCCTTATTATCATCATATAAGATTGGATAGATGCAGTATGATTCATACAAAGGAAGCCCGAAATCCGTTTCTTTCTAGAAAGATAATTTCATTGGCCTTACAATTAGAATATAGGAAAAGGAGAGGGAAGAGCCTCTTGTTAAAACAATATAGCGACGTCATCCCCAGATCTATAATAGAAAGAAAGAAGAAACCATTAAGGAATGGGGATAAGAATCAATGCCAAAAAAAAGCTAGAGAAACTTTTAAGTCTATTTTTAAAGGGTTAGTAAACAGTCAATAAAGGGTTTACTTTTTGATTATTTTGTAGTATATTACATCGTGAATATTAATAATAAAACAAAGGAGTTAAAAATGAAACGAGCTAATAGTTGTGAGTCTAAATCTTTTTTTAATGGCTTTACAGTAAAGAAAGACTTTGAAGATGGTCAATTTGTATGGGTGGACGGTACAGGGTTTGTTAATGGTGTTTCAGCTGAATCTAAGGTTGCAACAGTTGTAGAATCTAATGAAGATGCAGTATTTGTTTCTTTTTTTGATGGCAGCGAAGATTGGTTTGAGCATAAGCAAGCAAGGGGAACCGTGTAATGAAATTCACTGAATTAAAAAAAGGCGACAAAGTAACCTATACCAAAGAATATAAATTTGGTAAAACAGGAACCGTTGCAGCAACCGTAATTATGATTAAAGGTCAAACCGCCTTATTAGATAGTGGTGACAATGTAAGTAAGTATCAAGAAATAACAGAAAAGGATGCTTGATTAAGGACTGGGGACGAAAAGAGCAAGAGCCATGAAGGCAGTCGAAGTAACTCTCTACTGAAAGAGCATCCTAATAATTAACAAAAAGCCTCGGGTAAATCTGGGGCTTTTTTAGTTTTTAATAATATGTAAAAGGTTTTTAAATTATAAAGTATAAATTTATAGGAGTTATTATGCCTAAAGGCAAAGGAACATACGGATCTAAAAAAGGCAGACCCAAAAAGAAAAAGATGCGAAAGCGGAAAGTTGGCAAAAGAAAGTAAAGGGATAGCCATAACAACCGAACTGGTTGGAATTAAAAACCTCAAGTCTACAGGAAACTATCGGCTTGAGTTTGACGTTTATGAGATAGACACAGACAAGGTAAAAGAATTGATTACGAAATTAAATAGACCTTTCATGATGGGGCTTGTTGAATACGATGGATAAACAAACAGAGAACAAACATAAGCAACATAAGGAAACTGGTGGCTTTGCAAAAGGAAACACAATAGGCAATAGATGGAAGAAAGGGGAATCTGGTAATCCTAATGGAAGGCGCAATGCATATACCGATTTAATAAAAGAGTTTAGCTTCAGCAAGGTAGGTGAAAGAGAGAGAAGGGAGGTAGTTATAGCTAAACTGTTTCAACTGGCTGAGAGAGGCGATTTAAGGGCTATACAATTCATTGTAGAAAGGTTAGAAGGTAAAGCATTAGAACGCCAGGAGAGAACCACTAAGTCAGAACCCATTCAAGTGATGGTAATAGATGATTGATTGGTCAGTAAATAAAACAAGGCAAGAAATCCTTAATGACCCTGCTCGTTTCAAAGTTATTGTAGCTGGACGTAGATGGGGTAAAACTATATTGAGCCTTATGTATCTAATGAAAGATGCTTTCCAACCACATGAAAGGAGATGGTTTATTACACCGACCTACCGACAGGGCAAGATGATTGTCTTTCCAGTATTGAGACAGATGTTTAATTCCTTTGAAGATGCTAAGTTGAATGAATCAGATATGAGTGTAACCTTTGGAAATGGTGCTGAATTAGCAGTTAAGGGCGCAGACAATGAGAACAATCTAAGGGGCGTTGAATTAACTAAGTGCGTAATGGATGAGATGGCTTACATCAAGCCTCATGTATGGGAAGAAATCATTATGCCTATGTTAGCCACTACTAATGGTGAAGTGTTATTCATTGGTACTCCTTCAGGATTTGATATTATGTATGACTTATACCAAAGGGGACAAGCCGAAGAGGATTGGAGTAGTTGGCAATACACTACACTACAAGGCGGCTGGGTTCCTAAGGAAGAAATAGAAAGAGCCAAAAGAACAATGGATTTGTCTGTATTTAAACAAGAATTTGAAGGGAGTTTTGAAACAACTGGTAATAGAGCGGCATATAACTTCGATAGGGAGACTCATTGTACTAAGGCAAAGGAGTTATCTAATAATTTATGGTGGGGCGTAGATTTCAACGTGGATTGGATGACCGCCACTCTTGCCTGTGAATACACTGATAGTACAATACATTTCTTTGATGAGATACGATTGAAGAATAGTAACACAGAAGAATTAGCTATTGAGATGAAGAAGATTGCGCCTAATATTGAATGTTATCCTGATCCTGCTGGAAAGGCACGTTCAACCACATCAAGAAGAAGTGATCACCAAATTCTGAGGGATCACGGGTTCCTAATAAGGGCAAAGAAAGCACATCCAAGTCACATAGACCGTCTCAATTCTTTAAATAGAAAGCTGAAAGATGCTGAGGGGAATATCGGTATGACTGTTGACCCTTCTTGTATTTATTTAGTGAAGGATTTAGAACAATGTCAAAAGGATAAGCGTGGGGGATTGGATAAAAGCCAAATAGAATTAACACACGCCCTTGATGCCTGTAGCTATGCCATTTCTCATAAGTTTCCAATCCGTAGAATGATTGGTTCAAGTATTAAATGGTGATGCCAAATAAAAGAGCCAAAGACCGTAAAAGAAAGAAAAGAAAATTGAATAAAGCATTACAAAAGCAAGGGAGAACATCAATCCAATATAAAAGGAAAAAGGAAAATGTATAATTTTGGCAGGTCAGTAAATCGTGTTGTTATCCCTGAATTATCAGAACAAGTAGTTTTGAAAAGCGTAAGGGATGCCTATAACCAATATGTAGAAAGAGGTAATACACAATTAATGGAGGCTCTGGATTTCTATTATAATCAAAACATGGATAAACATATCGAGCCTTGGTTTGCTTCTGAGAGCCTTAGCCAAGTGCCACCCTTTGCTCAATCATGTGTACCTCGCTTTGCTAAAGCCAGGATGATGTTATATAAAGACCCTCCTAAAAGACTTATAAACGGAGATGTGAATGATGATTATAAGGAAGCCACAAAGAAGTTAGATGGTCAGACAAGAGAGTTTGCTGAATTAAGTTGGTTGTTAGGTTGTTGCTGGATGAAGTCTTATTACAACGAAAGGCGTGAGCGGTTAGAGTTTGAAGTATTGCCTAATGTAAAAGAATACTATTTTTATGGAGAGTGGGAACCTTATGGCTATTCTTATGAATTAGAGCATCATGATTCTGCTGAAGCAAGATATGTATTCTGGAGCGAGGATAGAGATGGTATGCCTGGGATGAATTTTGAATTTGATAGGAAAGGAAAAAGATACGCAGTTATGGGGAATGAGGATATGATCAACCCTTATGGAATCAATCCTATCAGTAGAGTAATGTTCACTTCTGGCTCTTATGATGTTCCGAGAGCAGCATTACAAATAAGTATAGCCATGACTGAAGTGGCTCTAAATACACGGTTCAGATTAGGTCAGCCTGTATTCACTGGAATAGAAGAAGGGCAAGCCAAATTGAAAAGTGGTATTGATAATGCTTTGATCCTACCAGAGGGTGCTACATTCTCATATCAAACTCCTGGCGGTGGAACGGGAGATTTAAAGGATATGATTGAAGCTGTTAAGGCAATGGCAAATCAAACTGCTGAGAATAACCAACTCAGAATCAGGTGGGGTGAGTCCGGTGGTAATACTCCAAGTGGTGAAGCATTGAGAATCTTAGAAATTGAAAATCTTGAAGCACGCAAGAGTGATGAGACCTTATTCAGGGAGTGGGAACATGAGAGATATAAGATAGACCGAATTATATTAGAAACACATAATGCAATGACATTATCTGAAGACTATGCTGTTGATTTCGGTGAAGTATCTTATCCTATGTCACCACAAGAAGAACGTGCATGGCTCGATTGGAAACTTGATAAGGGCGTAATGACCCAAAAAGAATTGTTGTTGTATTTCAATCCCGACATGAGTGATTCAGAGATAGAGCAGAAAATAACAGAAACAAATGAAGAGGTTAGAAGAACCGCTGAAGCTGTTAAGCCAGAATCCCCCTTTCAGAGAATCTTAAATGCCTAATGTTCAACCCGCTGTAGATACTTTTACTGCGGAAATAAAACTGTTAGAAGAATCCTTTGAACGTGATTTAAAAACACTCACCGTCAAATTAAAAAAGATGACGGATACAGAATTAATACAAGCAACCTCACAATTAAATTTCTTTCAAGAGATTATAGATAGGGGCTATGGAGAGGCTTTAGATAAGTTTGATGGCGAGTACACAAAGATGTTAGCCGCTGCAGTAAAGGAAGCAAGAAAGCGAGGCATTGATCCGTTAGCAGGAGCAAGTGTTGAAGGATTACAAGTATTAAGGGATATGGATTATGAACGCTTATTAGGAAGGGCAAGTGCTTATGCCTCAGAATTACAAGTTCAATTATTCAGGGGGGTCTATGGCGGTTCTTCTATCTCTCAAATTACAGGCAAACTTAGTGAAACAAAATTAGCGAGTCATCAGTTGAATGTTATGGCTTATGACGGTTTAAAGATATTCGATGATATGAGTAGATATAGAGTTTTCAAAGGAGCAGATGTCAAATGGATTTATATGGGTCCACAGGATGCTTTTACAAGAGATGAATGTCAATCTACTAAAGACAACGAACCCGAAGATGGTTATACAGAATCAGAAGCAAGTTCTTCAGATACCCCATTTGGAGTTAGGGGCGGATTTAATTGTCGCCACTCTTGGGAGATAAAAGGGTTTTAATGAAGAATTTTAGACCCGATAAATTAGTCCAACAACGTCGTTCCGCTTGGCTAAAGTTAGGTGGCAAACTTGCTACAACTATTAAGCAAGACGCAGAAAAAGGGATAAGTCAAGACCCAGACGGGAAACCTTTTCCGCCATATAAAGAGTCCTATGCTATAAAAAAAGCAGCAGGAAAAGCCTCTCCAGTTGGTGCAGATAGGCAGATTTCTCCACCCAATCTTAGACTAACGGGAACTATGCTTGGGTCTATATCTCCACAAAAAGCAACAAAAGATTCGGTTGAAATAATTTATAGGGACGGCTTGAAAGTCTTAGGCAATGCCAATCCTCCAGCCAGACTTAAAAAAGGTAAGAGAAATATCTTCGGACTTAACAATAAGAATTGGGGTCATGCGAGAGATTTTATAGATGATGAGATTGACCAAAAGATATTGAAATTCAACCGTAAAAAGGTTTTTTTTGATATTAAAGTGTAAAACATACAAATCTTATTTTTTAAAAATATATTTTATGACTTAATTTAAGCATAATAAAACGAGGACAGAATGTCTGAAGATAAAAACACACAGAGCGTGAAACCCGAACCAGAGGCTTATGTCGAGCAGCCTTTGATCGAAAAAGCAGCATCGACAGAGATGGCAACTCAAAGCCAGGATAACTCCACAGATCCGCCCGACTATGGTCAGTTAGTACAGGAAAGTAAAAAGTATAGGAAGCGGGCACAAGAATCAGAAGAGAAACTTGCCAAGTTGAATAAAAGCATTGAATCAAGTAGACAGAAACAGATGGAAGAACAGAATCAATGGCAACAGTTAGCTGAAGAACGTGCTGTAAAACTCGCAGAGATCGAGCCCATAGTGGAACAGTTTAAACGAGATGAAGCAGAACAACGTGAATTAATTCTTTCTGATTTTAGTGACGAAGATAAAGAACAGTTTGGGGGATTATCCCTGACGCAACTTCGGAACTTACATAAAAAATTATTTCAAACTAAGAATAGCGTAACACCGACAAGCGGTACTCCAGCAAGATCCGTGAATCCGAATAATAAACATTGGACAGAAATGTCAAAGGATGAAAGGCAATCTAATTGGGGCGACATTGTTAAGGGTTACGCTTTACGAAAATAAGGAGTCTTTAAATGGCTAATTATTATGGATTTACGGGTGATGTAACCCAAAATTCTGACGTGACCGTATTCATTCCAGAACTCTGGAGTGAAGGTGTGTACCGTTATTTCGAGAAGGCTTTAACCTTAAAACCTTTCTTCGATGATTACTCAAGCTTGGTACAAGGACGTGGAGATACTCTTCATATTCCTACAATCCAGGAAGTTGCCAGTGCAGATAAGTCTGCGAACACATCGGTAGATTATACTGCTAATGTGGAAACCACAATCAGTCTTTCTATTGATCAACACAAATATGCTGCAAAGTTATTTGAGGATATTGCGATGGTTCAGGCTAATGAACAGTTGTTTGACAAGTATGCTCAATCAATGGCTTATGCCCTAGCAAAAGCTGTAGATACTAAAATTGAGGCACTTCTTCAAACAATCGGCACAACTCAAACACTCGCCGCAGACAATTCTATGTCTAACGCTGATGTTGAAACTGCTCTTGGAACTCTTATGAGTAATGATATTCCAGCAGATGAATGTGCGTTCTTTGTGAATCCGCTTATTTATGCTGATCTTTTGAACTCAAAAGCGTTTGTGACTAATAATTCTGGAGCCGGTGTTGGTTTTGGAAATGTTAATCCAGTAATGTCTACTGGTCAGGTGGGTGAACTATTTGGAATCCCAGTAATGACAAGTTCATTAATTCCAACGACTACAAGTACTGGAATTGAAGCTGGATACTTGGTACACAAGTCTGCGATTGCAGTAGCAGTCCAACAGAATATTCGTGTCCAAAGTGAATATGACGTATCCTATCTTGGAACCAAGGTGGTCGCCGACGTGATCTACGGAGCGGTTATTACCACTTCGAACCATGTTAAAGGAATCGAATTTTTGAATCCGTAAACCTGGACAATAAATATTGGGCGGCGGTTTTATTCGCCGCCCTCTATTAAAGGAAAGAATTATGATTGTATTAAAGAAAGGTAATCACTACGAACACACTACAATGCCTGATAAAGCGGCTAAAATGATGCAAGATGGCTTTGAAATAGTGAAGGGTAAGGGTTTACTAAGCAAAGAAAAAAAACAACCTAAAACAGCGAAAAAGTCTATTAAGAAAAAATAATAAGACAGGGCTCGTTCACGGTTCGTCACAACCTTAGAGATTAGGAGAAACAATGGCAACATCAAATTTACATAGATACACTTCGCAAGAAGCAAATAACCGATTAGGTGGAGGCGGTTATGATTACGTCACTAATGCCACCGTCAATTCCCATATTTATGTAGCTATTCAAGCATTATCAGTTGACTGCGTTATAACAGCAGCCACATCTACTGATACCGATATTTGGGACACACTTTCATCCGTTACATTATTAGCTGGTCAGACAATTTATGGCGAATGGTCATCTGTCCAGATAGCAAGCGGTGACTTCGCAATAGTATATAGGAAATCGAGTTAATCATGGCAAACTTACATAAACGATCAGTACAAGAGGCACTCAACGCCACAGTAGGCGGAGGATGGACAGTTAATTCTCCTGGAACTGCGGGTTCAAGTGCAGACGTAACAAATTCAACCCATTTAGCATTAGCAACGATGACTTCCACGATTGGAGTCTATTCAGCGGTGGAGATTTATTTTAACTTTGCGGCATCGGCAACCGATGTAACCGCAGCAAATGATTTACCTATTCCAAAGAATACATTAACATTCCTTACAGTACCTCGTGGACTTGGGAATACGGTTTATTTCAATTATAACTCAACCAGTACAACTACTGGTGCAGTCAAAGTGGTGGAAATCTAATGCAGAGTTCAATGCTTAAAGCCATCGTTGAAGACTTCGGGAATGGCGGAACCTTAGATGGTGATGTAACAATCACTGGTGATTTAACCGTATCTGGTGGTGGTTCATTATCGTTTGATGAAATTTTAGAAGGAACGCAAGTCATAGATGTTACTTCTACAGAAGCATTCCTTGTCCGCAAGAACGGTGATGGTGGTGACATATTCACAGTAGATACTACCAATGAAGATGTTGCTATTGGTGGTACTCGCATATCAAGTGAGGGA
>Ga0114906_1000641_pt1 | contig 19316 bp, 10 predicted proteins | sample MalvirDeepMed_M9_FD_89687 | JGI IMG/M metagenome (GOLD analysis project Ga0114906, IMG submission 89687) | Marine viral communities from the Global Malaspina Expedition - Malaspina viral metaG DeepMed_M9 | ecosystem: Environmental > Aquatic > Marine > Oceanic | place: Mediterranean Sea...
CCCTATAGGTCCATTATTCCAATAAGGGTTATAGTCTCCTAAGTTTTTCATATTGATGATTGAATTTTTATTTGCCACTAGGCAAGCTCTAGTGGAATGTAATTCAGCATGAGCATGGTTTGCCCCACCATATTCGTGTAAATCAAAAGCTCCTAATTCTGTTCCCGCTGGTCCTTTTATGGAGGGAGGAGAGAAGCTAATTTCTGAATGGTCTTGAGCTAGAGCATCTACTCCCCATTGTGCTATTACCGTAGGCCCAAAGAAATTAACAGTAGAGTTTCTTAAAGCAGCAACTCCAGCTTTCATTCTTTGGTATTCAAATCCAGGGGGTCCCCAAATGAAAGTGCATCCACTTCCAGTTCCAAAGAATTCAATAGTAGAGTTATTATCAGCGCAAGCAGCCATTCCAGGTACGCTATCAAGCTCACTAGTAGTAGCCTGGACTCTAGGAATCATTTTTACATTAACAAGTCTAACATGAGAACCATCACTAGCGTAAATAGCAGGAGACTCAGAACCAGATCCAGTTCCTATAGCATAGGATCTAGAAAAACAAGAACTTAAACTAGTTTGTCCACAAAACTCATTCATAGCGGAAGTAAACGATATATTAACATCTGAACCTAATACATCTATATGCTGTGCATTGTTATTAAAATCAAATTGTTTTCTATCCGATTGAGTAAGGGCTGGATCAGGAACAGACCAGGGAATAGCACTAAATTGTCCGAATGAACCTGAGCAGGAATACTGACTCATAAAGAGATTCGATCCATTCCTTACACGGGCTCCCTTACCATTATGGTATTCAACACACATATTACCTGTATTTAGAGAGCCTGTGTCTAGCCCAAGTCCTACCCAATTATTACCATATAAATCAATTAAGCCCTGAACATGCCCAGTGGAATTATGAAATGATACTCCTAAATTACGATTTAACTCACTAATTAATGCTCCTCCTGTAGCAGTATCATAAATATTAGTTCTTCCATACCCACCATCTAAAAATGAATTCATAAAATTCATTCCAAACATATTTCTAGATGCTACCCATATACAATCTGAGCCTTTTGCTTGATAATCTCCCTCCTCCGAAGGCTCCATATATTCTTGAAGAGAACTAAAGACAATATCTGAACTATCACCTCTTATCCCGTGACCTACATGCTGAGTCCTTGGCTCACTTAACAATCCTGTTCTATCATAATTTCTATACACAAATGCTGATCTAGATAAATTAACACTAGAATTAATAAATTTCATCCCATCCACAAGACACCTTACAGCGGTACAGTTTTCTATTACAATATCATTCGAATTAGTAACCTTAATACCTGTTTTAGTTCCTTGACGTACAGGAGCAGCCTCTCCATCTACAAAGAAGTTCCTAAGATAAACTGGGCCAGCACAGTTATGAATGCTAATTAATTCGGCTGAGTTACCATAAAATGCACCAGCTACATTATCATCATCAACAATCTGATTTCTTACAATATATTGGTCCTCTTTCGTAGGACCAAACCAAGAGTTTAAACAACTTGCATCCTCTGTACGAATAGTAGGATCTATGGTTTGAGCATCAGCCCTTAATTCATAGGGAGTAACTCCAAAAGTAAACCCAGTAGCGTCTTGTGTTTGCCCAAAAACAGTATCAACAGTATCCCCGATCCCTACAGTTAGGTGGCCTTTTCTTAAAGAAAATTGCGGATATAGAACCGTGTTAATATTTCCATCTAACCTACTAGGGCTATCATCATCTTCAAAATCTCCTGCACTAAAGACTAAAGAAGAAATACTCAGAGCAGAGGTACTTACATTATCTGCAATACCTGACAATAGGGTAGCACTTAAATCTGAAGAACGATATTGCGTAGGGAAGAATACTTTATTAATACCGTTATTAGGCATAACAGTAGTATCTACAACAGTAGCAGAGGCATTATAAATTCTAGAAAAGTTTCTATTAACTAATTCTAAAGATCCCCCCTCTGAGAATTTTAAATCATGAAGTTCAATTTTACCTAAATCCCCAAAATTACAAACCTCGATCTGCACTGGGAATCTAATAACTTTTGGAAGGGCTCTAATGCAGGAACTTACATCAGGAAAAATATTAGAATCTACTTGAAACCCTTGCGTAGTAGCGTCAGCGGAAACTACAAGAGATAAGCCAGGGGTAGAGGAAGTAGGAAATCCCTGCTGTTCCCATAACAGATAAGTTCTTTCTTCTAAATCGTATAAAGGAAGATTATCCTGCTCCCAGTTGTAAAACGAACTGGTATCAAATTTAGAAACATATGGAGTCCAAGAATTATATAATTTGGAACTTCCGCTAGGTGTATAATTATCAAATCTATTGAATACCATTAGAAATTAATTGTCCATCTAAAAATTAAACTAAAATCATTAGTTTTAACTATATTACTGAAGCTTCTATAAGCCACTAATAAAGAAACATTGGGATCTGCGCTTCCTACAGGATTTTTCATAAATAATCCAACCTCATTTATACTTAAATCACCATCAGCATCCGTTAAGCTATTAGATGTTTCTTCCCCCACTATTAATGTATATCTAACAGAAGTATCATTAATTCTAGTAACTTTGTTTGCAGGAATTAATGCAAAAGGTTGATTAGCAAACGTAATCCCATTTTTAATTTGGCTAGCTTCTTCAATATATAAATTACTATTTGTTCCATACTGAGCAAGAGTTAATGGGCCAGACAAAGCAAAAGTTGAACTTACTTGGTTCATATTAGCATCTACATCTGTGGCTTGACCTGAAACCCCTATCTGAAATCTATCAAGTTGAAAATCCAAAATATTTTGAGAACCTGATCCTGTGAAAAGATAAGATAATCCTACGCCCATCCCCGATACAATAATATTACGATCATCAAAAACAACTTCTTCCTGACCATCATTAAATTGTTTAATAATGGTTAAGTGACCTGTAATACCTAATTCTTCCATAAAGTTCATCATAGGAATCTAATTCTCCAAACTATTCTTAAATCGTTGTACCCGTATATTCCCGCACTATCTGGATGGGAAACAGTATCGTCTTCTATGTAACATAAGTTTTTACTAAAAGATTTCTTAGCAAAAAGTTTATATTTCCTAGGATTATATATAGGACTGAACGAAAAAGGCGCAGTATTTCCTGCCTTCAAAGTCTTATCCACATCAATTGTCCAAAGTCCCATATTATATATACCTCCATACAGATTTGCTCCCCCTAAATCTGATCCACTAACAGTTACAATATATTGAACTTCCCCTCCCCCTGAGACAGAACTAAATCCATCATACGCTGATACAATCAAACCACTATAAGAAGGATCATACCAATTTGATCCATGAGAATCTGAATATCTCTCATCTACCCAACTAGAAGCAACCATATTAACAAAGCCAGAAGTATCCATAGAACTTACAGAATTAAATAAGCCTTCATATACCCCACTTAAAAAAGTTTTTGAGGCGGGTTCTGGTATTGATACACCTAAATTACCTAAGGAAGAAAAAATGTAATAGTTTGTTCCTTTTACTGCACTCCCATCTGGATAGCAACCTAATATAGATCCCCCTACAGAACCAATACTATCCCATCCTGAGATACTAGACAAGATAGAAGAATAATAACCTTCAGGAACCATATTTAAATTATGCCCATTCCCAGGCATTATCGCACTTAAATTATTAGGAAATGCAGAAAGATCTGAAGTTAGTTCTAATTTAGTATCAAGAGGAGTTGGGGCAGTAGGTAAATCTTTAAAAGGAATATATGAACTTATATCTAAAGTGGGATATTCTTCATAAGTAATAATTAAAGAACTTGTTGTACTATTAGTAAGAATTGCTAATGCTTTATTATTACTTTTAAAATGAGCATTTGTTTGATACGCTTTTGATCCCTTACCAAAAGAGATAGCTTGCACCATATAGTTAGAAGTGTCTAAAAGAGAAGAAGTAGAGTGCTCCATTCCAGATAGAGAAGGAGATACTGTCATTATGTCAGCTAGTAATTCAGAAGCCCCATCCACAATTAAGTTATCCCCTTTGTGGACTAGCTTGTCTCCCGAATAAATTTCTACTATACCTCTCATTTTAGTTACTAAAATCTACTACTGTAACTTGAGCATAATTAATGTTGGCTCCACCTTCATTATATGTACCTGAAGTCCAACTTGGACTTATTCTGTAATTCAATCTACTTCCTCCACTAACCTCCATAATCCCAGAAGATATAAACTGATCCCTTGATGCAAAGTTAGTAGCATATACTCCATCACCTTTTCCTATCAATCCATTATAGAACTTTAAGACAGAGAGAAGTTCATCTTTATTTAGATATAATTTATCTTCTTTTATAAATTTCTTTAAGGGATTAGCATTTGTCTTTATTCCATAACCTGTAGGAATACCAGCATTCTCTCGTTCCGTATCGTCTGTTAAACTTATATCATCAACAATCATATATGCATCAAGAGAAGTATCAGGATAAAAGAAAACTTCAACGTAATAATTAGTGGTGTCCATATTAACCTGTCCTTGAATCTTGTGAAATTCATTAGGAACAATTATAGGGTTTGCATCATAATTATTATATTGACTGTAATTTCTAGTATCAAACTTAAAAGTAAAGGTTTCAAAATCTTCTTCTCTTAAAGTAATGAATGAAGGATTTTTATCTGAGTCTATTGATTTTTCATTTAATTTATGATCAAGACACTCTATAGTATATTCGTATGTTTTTTCAGGTTCTTTAGAGGGAAATTGTCTGGAGTGAGAGAACACGTTTTTTACGTTTTCTAAACTTAGTTGATCTTCGTAATGATGAACCCAGCCGTTAGGAGTATAACTCCACATTTGATTTTCTATAGATTTTGTATGAATCCAAACTCCTATACTTCCTCCTCCTAGAGTTGTTACTTTTTCTTTTCCTGATAAGGCTTTAATCTTTAAAGTAAATTCATGATCTTTAATAAAATAATTTCTTCTATCTCCGTAAGAAGATAAATCAAATCTTAGTCTAGGCAACCCTCCTACTGATTTACATTTTATAATTGTATTTCCTATTAGGTAATTATCTCCTTGTGGTTGAGAAAAAGAATTATCTACTTTAAATATAGTAAACGAATTACCAGACGGAGATCCAGAAATATCTACAAACTCAACTCCACTTAAAATATATGGATTTCTAAATTCAGTAGGAGTAACGGTTGCTGTTTTATTTGCCCATATGCCTGACACGGGAACAACCATTTCTCCTACTGTACTAGCTCCGTAAGTTCCTGAAGGGTATCCGTTAGGTGTATTAGCTGCACCTATAGCAGAGACTGAGAATACCCCAGAACCTCCTCCTGCATTAATTAGGACGGAAGATACTAAACTAGAAGATATCAAACTTTGTCCTGCTTGAGAATTAGTGGTTACTGGCGCACCTAAAACCGTATACTGTCCTCCCCGTTTAAAATCACAATTAAATAAGCCCCTACCAAAAACTTGAGCAAATATATTTCCCCCAGTCTTATCTTTTTCTGCTAATGCCAAGGCATGTTTCTCAAAATATTTACAATAATCTTTATAAAGCTTTTGTAATCCAATTCCAAATGAAAAGTTTTGATAATCTTCAAAGGAATTTAAGATAAGCCCACTAGCAATAGCAGAATTAGCGTAACTTTGCTCCTCATTTCGCCAGTACATGCTTGAAGCGAAAGTACCATCTACAGTCTCCGCTATGATATTAGCGGCATAAGATTTGGCCTTTTGCTCCAAAAGATTGTGCATGGTAGCGTAGATCGAAGGAGTCTGTCCACGGTCTACATACTTAGGATGTGCAGAGGGTACGTCAATATTTTTAGCATCTGAGCCCAACGAACTTACTCCCCTATAAGGAAAGGTAGAACTTACAGCTATCCCAGAAAAAGATCTAAGAGAACTTACTCCTTCACACACTCCCCATACTCCTGAAGGATTTAAATAATCTATAGGGTGAAATATTCCCGCTGATGGGATATATCCCAAAGGTAATTCTCCTAAAGAACTAAACATAGAATACTCTAAAGTTGAAGCATCCCAACCATTAGGAGCATTAAATCCAGTCCTATCGTAATACCCCTCTAAAGGTAATGTAAATCTAAAGTTTTTTCTTCTAAGAGATCTTCTAGGTGTGGTAGTAATTCCTACTATCGAAGAAAGTAATGTATCTTCAATAAAATCTACATCTTCTCTTTGAAAAGTATTTAATCCTCCTCTACCTGCATTGCCACTAACACCAAAAACAGTGCCCATAGCAACCCCACTATTTTCCCATCCTACCATAGCAGGGCCAGATAAATGACCTGAAGACATAAGAGGCCCCGTAAAAAGACTAGACATAGAATCATCATGATCTAATCCTAAATACTCAAATTTAGTACTAGACAATAAATAATTATCACTAGAACTAGAATTTAAAACAGTTCTAGGTATAGCGTGCGCTGGAGTGTATTCCTTTACAATTCTTGAAGCTTCATATAGTCCATATTTTCCATCACCCTCTAAAGACTTTTTAGTAAAATCAAAATCATCTTCATCAAAATTTAAAAAGATATGAGAAGATTTACCGCTCCATAAGCCAAGCACATTTTCAGTAAATCTTGAAATATCCCTAAGAACATCCGAATAGTTAGGAGGTATTTCTACACCACTAGTTAAGATTAAAAAGGTATTTAAAGTACCAAGTGTAGAACTAGCATTTGCAGCATTCTCTAAAAGAAAATTTTCTAATCCACTAACAAAAGATTTCTTAATACTAAAACAGCCTAATTTATCTCCTAAATAATCTACCATCTCAGGAGTTATATAACAATCTTTATAATATTTCACTTCCTCAAAAGGAGGCATAGGGAAATTTTTATGTCCTCTATAATTAAAAACAAACGCATCAGAACCATAATTTCCCGTAGCAGATAAATAAATAGACTCTCCTCCTTCTTTAGGATGAGAATCTCCTGTCATATAAACTCCTACTCCAAAAGGCCCGTCAGATATAGATGCTTTAAATTGAACTCCGTATCCTGCAGCAGTTGCCTCTTTTTCTAATACTTTAAACTCATTATAAATCGCCCCAGCCTCATCAAATTTAGGATGGAAATGAAATTCTGGCTGGCTTGGAGCAAAAGGAATAGAGTAAATAGTTGTAGTATTTCCTTGTTCATTTAAATTATACAAAACTCCTATAGGATAAGGAGTTTCATCCACATAAAATGAATTAGGAAAGTGTTTATAAAGATCCAATAAGAAAAAATCTGTAACAATTTTCAAATTTTCTTCTATACTACTCATATTATAATTAATAATACCAGCGTCTATTGCCTTTCCTTGAGTCCAAGTCTTTAAATCTTTAAAATATTTACTTTCTGTAGCCAAAGAATACCAAATAAGATGAGGCAAGTAGGATTCCCAAAGCTCTTGAATTTTTCCTTTAACATCCACCGTTACATTTTCTAAAATTGTATTTAATACAACTTCTAAGACTTGTAAAGTTCCTTTTGCTTTATAAATATCAACAGCTTTTCTAAGTTGGTGTCTCCACTTAGAAGCGGAAAATCCCTGAAGTTTCCATCCAATAAGATCAGCAATATATTGAAGTTTATCATCATCAGCCTGTTCAATATCGTAGATGAGTTCTAGCTTATCTACTTCGTTCATAGTGTCCGCAATATTAAACCCTACTGCATTCAAAAATTTTCTAAAAGGACCTTTAGATACTAATGTAATTAATTTAGTTGAAGCATTTATATAATCATCAAAAGCTTCAGATACTTTAGTATCTTGTTGATCTATATATAAAGGAGAATAAATAACCTCCAACAAAGTTTCTAATGCTTCTAATTTTTGAATGCCACTAGTATACAATGCAGGTATTCCTGCGCTAGTTTCTGTCACACTGTCTAAATTACCAGAAACATATTGAGTAGGAATCAGTTCTAAAGTTTTAAATCCTGCTGGGGGGTGAGCAGCACATACTTCATAATTTCTCCAAATATAATTTTCAAAACCCTTCACTCCATCAACAGTTTCTAGTGTATCTCCTAAGTATACTCTACCTAAGGCACTAGCTACATACCCCGAAGGTTCCCAAGCCAAATCTCCTAAAGCAGACGTATTTAAAAAGTAAAACCATCCTAACGTATCCACAAGATAATTATGAACACTACTAGGCTCTATACTATTTGTTAGTGCAGATAAGGTTACAATATTATCATTTATTGTTAAATCTCCATCCTTAGCAAGTCTAATCATAGGAAGCAGAGTATTATTTACATAAGCACCAAACTCTGCACTAGTATCAAAATATATTAGACTAGTATTTAAAGGTTCTAATATTTTTTCTTCTAAAGAAAAAGGAGTTACTTTGGTTAGTTCATTTTGCTTTATGAAATATTGAGAAATACCTGATATATTATTTAATGAGGATGTTTGAGAATATGGAACGGCAGAAATAGATAATATATTAGAAATATTATCAGCAGCAACCAAATTAGTATTTATAATTTCCTCAAGAGGATCAGACCCTGTTCCACTTAAAACTATATCCTCTTCTGAATAAACTGTGGGGGTTAATATCTCTAAAAGATCAATAAAATTTCTTTTAGAATACACTCTCGGGGAAGGGTTAAACTTATTGCTCATTAATCTAACAACTCAACATTAATTGTTAGATTATTTAATTGAATTATTTCATTAAACGCAATTAATATATCTTGAGATATGTTATCTATAGAAGAAATTCTTACTTCCTCAATTTCAAAAATTTGTCTATTAACTTCGGATAGAGATAAAGACTCACCAAAATTTCTATTATCAGCATTCATATATTTTAAAATTTTATTTCTTACTTTAGCTATAATTTGTGCTTGGTTTCTTTCTTCTTCCTTATCAATGCTAATAGTTGTAACTAGATCTAATGTTCTAATAAGACCATCTGCAACTACAACCTCATCTGTAATCATCTTCTTCTCGTTTATAGCTGCAAGTAATTGAGTTTTAAAATTGGTAGTAGCTTTTTGTAGTTGTATATTAGAAGCCTTTTCTAAAACATAAATATCAATAATATTAGCTGAAGAATAAGCTTTTCTAGTAGCAGCTTGAGCTTTACCTACAGTCCCCCAAGTACTAATAAAGGTATTAGCAAATACTGTGTAATCATTTAAAGTAACTATTCTGTCTTGTCTTGCAAAAGTAAGAGGAGCCCATCTTTTAGCTTGCTCTATAGTTTCAGCATTGGATCCTCCTGTAGCAACAGAAGTATTTGTTAAATTCCCAGTAATAGCAGCCCCATATCCTGGGGGGTTAGTGGCTCCATTAATAATAACATTTAAAGAATTTGGAGATACATTTCCTCTAGTCCCTCCACCAACTCTATAAGTAATAAAATAACTTGCTGAATCTTCAGGTAAACTTCCTACAGCCCCATCTCCAAATACTATAGTTGCGGCATAAGTATCATCATAAACTAGTTCAAATATCCTATCAGAACTTCCTGATGCAAAATAAATATTATCTACTTCAGTATAAGCTCCTGATGTATTAGATGTAGAAGTAATATAAACTTGAACACTTCCTTCCACCACAGGAGATTGAGTTAATTTAATAGTTTTTAATCCTTCAGTAGCAGCAAACTCTCCTGCATCTGTAACTAAAGCTCCTTCTTGGAGGGCTAAATTACTATAAATCGTACTTCCATCTAATGGATTATCAGTTTCTGTATTATAAATAATAAGATCTCCCGTTGAATTAGCTTCATCAACTAATCCATTTACAACTTTATAGAGAGTATAAGAAACTTGTGCTTCATCCTCAGGAGAAAGGACACTAAAAACTCTATTAGAAGGTTGAAGTTTAACAGAGGGAACGTGAGCAGGCGCGGCGGCGGTGGGGCTGGTTGCTAACGTTAATCTAGCATCTGCTGCTGCTGATAATGGTCCACGCATTCTCACTCCAATTAATTTAAGTAATTTTTTTACACTAGATCTTTGCTTCGCAGTTGCAAAAAAGTTTTCATTGGCAAGCATGTCTGCCTTCATGGAAGATACAGCCCCCATATATGCTACTAACTCTAGTAACATCATACCTAAATCAGACTCCACAAAGTAAGTATACTCTAAAGGGTATACGGCTTTAATGTATTTAATTAATGATTCTTTAAGAGTAAGAAAATCTGTAGCCGCAAAATCAATTAAACTAGGTTTTTTTCTCTCTGGCACCTGGGCCAGCTTCATATAATCAGACTTTATTGTTCCTGAAAAATTCATTTAAGTATTACCTCTACATCAAATATAGTTAAATCTTCTTCAACAAGTTGAAGAATTAGTGTTATTAATAATGAGTTTCCCCCTGCGGGTCCAAAATCTCCATAAGGAACTACAGATAACTTAAGAATTTTGGCTCCTACTATATATTTAGAAAAAGAAGATAATATTTGATTTTTTATAGACTCAAACGTATCTTCATCTAGGGGTTGAAATAAATAAGGTCTTAGATTACATCCAAATCCAGGCAGCATTACCCTTTCCCCTCGTTCAGTTTTTAATAATTGTATAACAGCCGCCTTGATAGCCTCTACCCCAGAGATTTTTTGAAAAAACCCTCCTTTAGTTAACTGTTGTCCTACAGGAAAAGATAAACCATAAACATCTTTTTCATGTTTGATTATATCTTTTTCAATATGAGGAATCGGTTGGACTCCATAAAAATTAACTGTTTGATTAGCTGCCATTATGTTTTAATATTTTTAAAATATCCCTTCTGCGCTTTAAAATTTTGTCGTACTTCCACCCCAGTTAAAGGTTTAGAATAAAATTTTAAACTCCCTAAAAATCCTTTAAGTCCACTTATTTCTCCTCCTCTATCTCCACCCATGAAGTTTCCATACTGCTCCATGCCATCTGTATAACCTCCTCCTACTATCCAAGGTGTAAAAAATGTATCTAACTTAGGCCCAAGTTTAAGTGACTCAGGAGAAGTTATAGTAGTAGAGGAATATTGAAAGCTATTGTTTTTATGAGTAGTAGGCAATTGAGGGGGTGTAAATTTTGGGACTCCAAAAACGGTATCAATTCCAGAAGTTGCCATCAATTGACCATCAGCATACATAGCTACTTCATTCTTAGAAGGATCAACTGTTAAATCTACTAGTATAAATTGAGAAGATACGTCTCCAAAAGATATAGAATTTACTATAGAAGATGCATCTACTTTCATCTTATAAAAAGATTCGTAATCTTGACATGTTTCTTCTTCGTTATTTACCCACGAACAAGAAGATAAATCTCTTGATTGGGTAGGAGCCACAAAGAAACTTAATGAAGATGTTAGTGGATCATTATTACGATTATCATTACTATAGCCAGTATTTTTCTGAGTTATTCTTCTATCTCTGGTAAAGCCTAAAAGCATTCCTCGAACAAAACCGTCTCCTAAATCTGCTTTTAGATAATCTAAATCTGCTAATCCTCCAGATGCGGCGGCAGCAACAAGTCCTTTCTTTGCTCCTACATTTTCGCACCCTAAAATAACTTTAGTTAACGAAGATACAGCAGGAGTATCAAAAGCAACACCACTTGCCCATCCTGCTCCACCTAAACCAATATTAGGGACATGTACCCAAGTCTCTATAGTAAATCCACTTGGATTATAAGTTAAATTTTGATATTGAGGAGTTTCTGGTAGTCTAAGATAACTTCCTAAAGCTGAGGTCATTCCATTGGCCCTAGGTAAAGCAATCCCGTCTAATTTAGGAATAGATAATCCCGAAGCAAATACGTTTTTATTAGTCTGAGCTACTAATTTAGCATTATTATATGTATTTGTAGTTTGACAATTGGTTACTTTATACTCTGTTGAAGACGGAGCAACTACTTCTGTCTCTAAGAAATTATAAATTGAAAATAGTCCATCTGTAACTATTTGATCTGTTAAAGAAAGAACTACTCCTGAAGGGGACGCTGAAGGAGAATAAATAATACTTCCTTTTCCTACAGGAGGAACATATAAATGCTTAAAACCAATGGAAGGAGCTTTTGCAGGAGCAACCGTATAAACAGGTTTAATAGGTAATACCATTCCTGTTACCTCTCCTTCTTCAAAAACTAAAGCTTTTTGTTTTTCTAAATCTATAGTAAGATTATATTCTTCTAAAATAGAGAAATCATTAATAGGAACATTTCCTGGCGCAGGAGGCTTCGTGGTTGGAAGTCCAGCCTCATTTTTAGGGCCATAAATTATAGGAACTTTAATAAATACTTCTATTTGCTTTTTTCTTTTCGCAATTTTGAAGTTATGATTTGCTAACTCTGAGAGTATCATCTGTCTTTGGTTGACTGCCAAAGCTGAGTCTTCCCCTAAATCATCAATATACTCCTGTAACGTACTGGACAAATCGTAAACATGCTTGTCTCTTTGCTGTCTTAATACTTTTAAAAAATGATCCTCGTCATACCAATTTAACATTCCTACGCTGTCATCAATCAAATCAACATCAAATATATTATCAGTAAATTTATTTAAAGATTTGGTACTAATCATGTCCCCCTTGCCACCTAAGTTAGGATCATAATCATACTTCCACTTATCTCCCGCAGGAACAATTCCCGAAATTGCCAGAAATATAGGATCTAACCCTCCAACCTGAGAATCGTAGTATAATCCATCCGAGGTAAGAAGATACTGCCCAGTCTGACTAATAGGAGGACCAAAAACTAATCTAAATATATCTTCTTCTTCTCCTACAACAGGAATAAAGGGGAATCTTTCATAATCAGTCCCATTTAAAAATTGATCAAATTGAGGATCATCTAAAAATTTTGGTTCTAAATCAGGATTGAAAATTCTTTTAGATAAAATAGAATCAATCGTATTTAATGAAGCGTCTATCTTACCTATAAAATCAGCGGCAGTTTTTAATTTAGTTTTATCTCCATAATACGTTGTATTGAATAAATTGGTAGCCTCTTCTTGGCTTAGTGCGGCTTTCTGTTGTGCTGAATTACCGCTTTGAAAAGATTTTATTTCTGAATAATCAGCTAATACACTTTTTCCTCCACCCGAATCAGAGCCAAAAGCTTTATCTAAACAGTCCCCTACAGCATCAATCTGCCCCTTAATATCAGTATAATTTTGATATAATTGAGCAGCAAAGGACGAAGCATACTGAAGAGCCCCCAATACTCCTCCTAAATCTTTAAGTAAATTAAGACTATTGTTATCTATTTGATCCCAAGAAGCCAAAGAAGTAAATTTAAAAGTTCCTGTATTGGTATCATATTCAATGATTCCAGTATTAAGCATCAACTTTTTAAATACTTCTACAGTTACTTCATTAGCTTTAGCCTTAGCATCCTGCATTTGGTGTTTCATATCTACTAAGATATTACTAGGAAGAATATTAAGAATATCCTGTCCATAACCTAAAAGACAAGAAGGCAATCCAAAAGCCATTCCTACAGCACCCACAACTCCTGTGCCTGTTTTACCTTGAACCTTTAAAAAAGTATCTAAATCAAATGATGCCATATCTTATAATCCTAAATCACCTAGTTGGTCTGCTATAATTTCTTCTTCTGTGGGATCATTTACGGGGGACGAATAATTAGTAAGTCCTTTATTTGTATAATGACTCTCCGAATTTCCAATATTGGGATTTGCTGTTTTTGCCTTATTTGAATTCAGATAAATGTCTGGGGATGCATCAATATTAGTGTTAGCTCCAGATTTCAAATTAATTTCTCCTTGTTGACTTGAAATATTTACATCTCCTTTTGCCATTATATCAATAGGTCCTTGAGTAGCAGCTATTCCAATTCCATCTTCTCCTTCAGCTAAAATATCTACCTTCCCTGTAGAACGAATGCGAATTTTGCATGTCTCATCTCCATGTGTTTCAATCTCAATTACCTGATCATTCCCATTCTCATTTAAAGTCTCTATAAATATACGTCCCTCTGGCTTTCCACTAAAAATATTGACATCATTGTATCTACTCTGAATATTAACATTTCCACACCTCTCAGGGTATGTAGGATTTGCATTATGTCCTGTAGACTTATTTTCAATATTTAACTCTCGCCCATCAAATACTAAAAGATCCATTTGGCTTTCTCCACAAATATACTTTTGTGGACCATGAGTTTCTACCTCAAGTGCTCTTTTAGGGAGCCCATCAGACGCCTGTAATTTTGAAGTTAGTATAATCCTATCTCCATGATCATTTTGAATAAGAATGCAATCTTGTCCAGGGCTATCAATAAGTTTCACCCTTTTCCCAGCCCCAGTACTTAATTCAGTAAAATAGTTTTGTAGTGTGTGGTCAGCTTGACCAGAGTTTTTAAGTCCACACCCCCACTCATTTTTTAGAATTTGTTGTTGAGGAACCCCTGTTCTATGTATTTCGGGATCAGCCGTATTTACTTGGCCTGGCGATCTCCCAGGATCAGTACCTCCCTCAGTTGAATTAGGAGGAGGCGAATCTTTTTCAGCAGGGGTGGGTGGAGCGGTTGGATTAGTATTATCAGGAGGTTTAACTAAAGTAGACCCTAAATAAAACCAATCCCCACAAGCATCAGGTTGTGCTACTATTACTAAAGTTCCTACAGGAGGAATAGCAATCATTCCTCCCTCTCCTCCAGCATTCGCAAAAGGAGAAGTATAATTAACTACTACTTCAGCATTATTTTCTGCTGGTCCACTAAGTTTAACAAGAAATTTCCCTGCCCTTGCAGGATCTGTCCTATTAGTAATTTCAGCTAATGACATTAACATTATTCATCCTCCTCTATTATTATTTCTTTAATCCCCTCTGATGTTATTTCTTTTAATTGTAATTCTTTATCTGTTTCTGTAGGTTCTGAGGTAGTGTTAATAACATTTTTCACTAACTTAAATTGAGAGTAGGCATCTCCTGCTGATATAACATGCTTGGCTCCTACAATTTTATATAATCCTGAGAAGAAGTGGTTTAATAAAGATCTATCTTTTGCGTTTGCAAGACCAATAGGCATATCTTGAGCTAATACTAAACATAAAGAAGTTAATACACTCATATTTGATAAATGAAAAGTAGGTAGAGTTTTAATAGACATTTGCAAAGCCGACCTAGCTAATTGTTCTGTAAATTCCGCAGTTGTAGTAAGAGGATTTCCAGGCATTAACTGTTCTATTTTAATTATAGATGAGTTTTGTGTAGCTAGTTTTTCTTCATATGCTGCCGCTGCAAGTGCGAGGGCTTCTTCTGGATTAGCTACCAAATTTGATAATTGATACTTAGCAGCTACTTCACTAATTATTTGATTTTTAGCTTCATCTCCTAATCCTAAAGCTTTTTGTCTATTTATAATATATCCTATAGCATCTGTTTTTCTTTGGAATTCAAAACTTCCATACTTGCTGTCAATAGTTCCTGCTAAAATACTAGAGGCTTTTCTAGCTACTTCATGAGTATATCCTTGCTCTAAGAAAGCAAAGTATAATGCCCCAAAATCAAATTTTAAATCTAAAATATTAGGATTCTTTGTATTAAACCGGAATACGGGGATATCTGCTCCTACTAATTGCTCTTTAAATTCTTCAGGATAAGCTCCCTCAGTTACTTGGGCAAATTCATCAGGAACATAGGATATACTTCCAAATGATCCTATTAATTCTTCCTTAGGAGGATATAAAATTTTTCTTAACCCGTCATTATACGATTGATTAGATAGAATTTGTTTATCCGTACTGTGTAAGGGGATTTTTAAAAATGCTTGTTGAGCATAACTCTTACCTAGAAGATTTTGTTTTTCTTTAGCAGTAGCAACTGCTCCAGAAGTAACATAAAACTGGTTTGTATTTCCTAGAGATTCTGCTTCCTCTTCTATTAGGGACAAGTTTTGATTATATTTATCACTAATTTCATCTTCAGTAATCATAGAAACAGTATCCGCTAATTCACCTAAATTTTTAGCTTGTGCTTTTACTTTTTGTAAATTTTCTCCTGCATATAAGAAATTTTTAATTAATGCTTTATCTCCACAAACTATCACAGGTTCGTTTGGATCTAGAGCATCCTCCCCCCCAAACAAGGGGTGCTCCTTATATTGATTTTTACTCCAATAATTTATAACTTTAATATCAGTTTCATAAAAAACGCCCCACCGTACACTATACACTCCCTTAGCACTTTTATTTATTTGATTAATTATTTTCTTACATGTTTGTGTATGATTTGGCAATCCTTCCTTACTTCCTGCCGCAATAGATGCATAAAAATTTCTTAATAAAATATAACGTGCCTGATGTCTTTTCCATGAAGATAGCTTTTCGTAATACACCGCGAGGTTCTCCTCTAGCGTTGCAGCGGCATCTAACCAAGAAAGCTCCTTACTAGCTTGCATAATACTTCCAGGGATACCTATAGCCCTGGGATTAATAGTAGCATAGTCTTCTTTTAGCTGACTATCAAAAGTTAAACAAAAGTTATTTAAAATTCTTTTAATAGTATCATAAGTAAATCCAAGAGTATCATCTCGCCCATAGTACATTACTATATCATCCAAGGGGGCTATATTTAAACACCCATCTGGATGATTTAGTCTACTATCTTGTAGTGTTTGAGCTAAAGTATCTTTCTGGCCTATCCCTTCTAAAGAAGATAATTCCTCTAAAGCATATCTACAAATATAATTTAGATCAGGAAGAAGAACTATAACATTTGAATTACCTGTAGCATTCTTTATATAACTTCTTATAACATCTACAATTATAGAATGAAAATCAATTAACGTAGAGATTTTAGCTGCTGTGGAATAATCACTGCCAAACAACTCGATATAATCTGATTGGTCTGTTTTTTTAATCTTATTAAAACCTTTTGGAGTATAGAGAAATTCGGAAGAGTTGAGATCAGAATCAATACTTAATCCCTCTACATCGTCACTTGTAGTATGGTTTTTAATACCACCTGGGATATTTAATAATTGTTCAAATTGTATTTTGTTAGATCTTCCTTCAGTCTCTATGTATAAGCCTTCTAAATTTAGATTAGCTACCTCATTAAATGCTCCTCTCCTATCCCCCTGAGAAATTGGATTAGGAATAGGCACAAATGTACAATCCAATTTCTTGGCTCCCTTCATACTTATCTTAACGTCACTCATTACTAAGGTGAGAGGACCAGCCCAGGTCTTTAGATTATTTCCTATTCCATAAGCTAAATAAACTTTTCTTTTTCCATGAACTTTTTTAAATTCTTTAGTCCAGGCACTAGCAAACTCAGGGCTTATATTTTTTCTTAATTGAGTTTTTTGTTGTTCGTTTCTTGCTGCCACTCCAAAATTACTATGTTTTCCTTTTTGATCTTTAGGAGAATATCCTCCAATCATATCAATAGTTCTCGTTGTCATATACCTTGCTTCAAACTCACCTTTAGGGTCTATAAAAGATAGTTTAACAGCAACAGTATTTCCTCCAAAAGCTATCTCATGAGAAAAAGAAATGAAGTTAGGATTATTTTTAGTAGTAAAAAGAAGAATATTTTTATTATTACTAATTTCTGCTAAAAGATTTTTTGATAATCCCCCCTGAGAAAATAATTTTTCTATAGGTTCTTTTTCAAAAGCAACAATTATATTAGGAGCAGGCGTAAGCATTATTTTATTTTAGGAATAACTATTCTCTCTTTTGTTTTAAATCCTTCAAAAGGATCAGGAATGTTATTAACTAACATCAAAAGCCACCAGTTTTTAGGACTTCCATAGAAATCATTAGAAATTAAATCTGGCCTATGTTTTACTTGCTCAGGAATATACCCTACTTCATAATCATAGACAAATTTCATATTTCTAATAAGATTATCAAACACAGGAGAATTTACTATAGTATTTACGGTTACTCCTCTATGCCTTACCTTTACCACATCTAGAGAATAGGGTCCTCTTCTTTCACCTAAAGATGCCATCTAGTCCCACCCATAAATTTCATATCCTGGGTCCATACTATAGGGTGGACTAATTACTGCTTCCCAACCAGCTAAGTTATCTCTTTTGATAGGATCAGCATCTTTACCTCTCCCAAAATCTCCATAATCTCCAGCCCTGAATTCTTCAAGCTTCATAGTTATTTTCAATCTCCTAGGTAACAAGGTATCCAAATCATATCCTGCATTCTCCTCATGACTAATAGAATAGTTTTGACAAATACATGGAACATCTTGATACATAATTCCATGATTAAGCCTAATGATAGGGGGACCATAAATTGGATTATCCGTATTGTTAACTACGCTTGATCTAATAATATTAACCCAATAAATAATTATATCAATTAAGTTTAATCTTCTTATATTCCCTTCTCCTGTATACTGTGCTTGTGTTAATTGATTTGCAGCAACACCTGATTGTAAAGCACCTTTAAATGTGTGGTACTCACCGACATACTTCTTTTGGCTAATAGGAACGTGTACATTGTATCTTGTTTGTAAATACTCTAATTCTGAAGCAGTTATACCATGTAATGCCCAAGGGCTAACTAATACCTGTTTAGCTGAGTCCTGAACTTTCCCCTCTTTAAAATGTTTGGTAATAGAAGCTGACTCACTTTTATACTTTTCTATGCCTCCTTTTGAATAACTTTGTTTATGATTAAATTCACTCGACATAGTCATATATTTATCTTTAACTATATCCCTATGTTGATCCAACAAGTGAGGTAAAGTTATAAAGAAATCTAAAGAGAATTGGCGAGAGTCTGCTCCCATATAGGAATACAAATTACTAGATCTAGAAATCATAGAATATTTTTTATATCGCGCTCTCTTGTTTTCCTTAATCATAGGATTTTCAAAGAAGGGCATACTAATACGAGTATAGGTTTCCCCTTCAGTAACATTAGGGAAATAAAATATTAATTTAGCTTTCCCATCTAAATTTCTATCAACTAAATATTTATTTTCCATTTATTAATTCCTTACTCTGGTGGGGTGAATCCCGCTCCTCCACCCGCTCCATTCTCAGCAGTAAGTCCTGTGGATTCAGCTATATCACCTAAAGTAACTACCATATCTTCAAGTAAATCTCTATCTCCCTCGCCCCCAGGAACTCCTAGAATACTTTCTATACTTCTAGATAGGTCAATAATTGTAGAATCCATGAACGCTGAACTTGTAGGATCAGGAGTCTTTGCATCAATAGAAGCTAGATGTCCTTGAGAATCTTTAGCTATTCCTAAAGCTGCGGCATCAGCATCTAGTTGATCTTGGAAAGCATTATCTAACTCTGCTCCAGATAATCC
>Ga0114906_1000646_pt1 | contig 19271 bp, 7 predicted proteins | sample MalvirDeepMed_M9_FD_89687 | JGI IMG/M metagenome (GOLD analysis project Ga0114906, IMG submission 89687) | Marine viral communities from the Global Malaspina Expedition - Malaspina viral metaG DeepMed_M9 | ecosystem: Environmental > Aquatic > Marine > Oceanic | place: Mediterranean Sea...
ATCAACATGGGTAAACGATTGATACCGGCCTAATCCCAACTGCTTTGCCCACGGGCTATCATCAATCAGGTCAGCTACATCTGAAGGCGACCATCCTACCTTGACTATATCTGCGGCACCCAAGGTGATGTGCATAGAATGAGACACGCCACCTATTACTTCATTGTATTCCGGGTCACGATACCAACTGTTAACCAATAGGGGTGCCACACCATCAGCCCTGCGTACCCATTCAAGGACATCGATCAGCTTGAATGCATTGCCCAGCTTCTCTACAGGAGGGGCACCTAACGCTACCCCATATGCGGTACGCCCTACGTCACAGATCTCCAGCGCACTGAAGTTGGTAGTGCCCCTCTGCTTCAACCGACAATCGCATAGGGTTATCCAATCATTTCTCGTCATGTTCTCTGAACCTGACGTTGTTGTCTAACAAGTCAGGACGCCTAAGTCTCTTCGCCGCCTGAGCTATGCCGGATGCCACTGCCCCTACCTGCGGAGCCAAGTACTGTGCAACCCTTGGACCGCCGGCCCATGCGAGTAGACCAATACCCCAGCTACCTAGCAGTGCATATGCTGGGTCTGGTACATTCCAGATGGTGGAATCAAGTACGATAATTACAGCAATGAAAACCATCGACGCGGTAAGTAGAACCCTAGCCGCGCTAAGAGTGCCCCGTTCGTCTGTTAGTATTTCCTTGATAGGCATTACGGTCTGGTTCCTAACGCCGCTTCCATAACACCCCGTTCCTGCCTTATGTCACCCATGATCTTGACCATCTCCCCAAGCATATCATCGCGGATTTCAAACATACGGAAAAGCTGTCTACGTTTATCATCATCAGACAGATCGCTCCTTTCAAACAATCTGTCACGCTCATCCCGGTAGTGCTTCATGCGGCGTTCAAAATACTGAAGCCGTCTCTTGGCATCAAACATTCCCTTATGTTCATTCTCAAAGTCCCTCGCCGCTTGATGGCCCCTGCTTTCCCTGATCTGGCCTAGCGTGGTGACCAGTGTGTTCATGTCCTCGACAGCCTCGTACATATCCTCCTGAAATCCGCCACCCTTTTGTGGATCGTACATCAAATCCCCGATTACGGGCAGATTAGCTAGGGTGCGCATATCAAAGCCGAAGTCAGCCGCCGTGCCCACCACATTCTCGTTCATCAACTCACGAGCAACACGATCTCCTGCAACCAAGAGATACCCCCCTATCGTGCCCGTGTACTGACGTAGCATATACTCAAGCTTCATAGGTGATGACATGAAATCCATATTCTTGACGAGCGGCATCTTGCTCAACTTATCCCCAAGCAATCTCGTTATCATGCTGGTGTATGGGTTGTACTGCTCGCTCGCCATGACAGTGTCTTCCATCCACTGAGGCACAATGTCATCCCTTTGGTAAGCGTCTTTGTTAGCCCACGCATCAATCATAGGACGTATGAACTGTGGCCTCAGATCAAGTAGCAGGGAAGACTTCAACTGACGAGCCATCTCACCCCTAACGTCTCTGATATCATGCTCTTCTTCTGAGAGCATTCTCATTATCTGCTCAGGTATAACTTTGTAGATAGTTCCAACCTCAAATGGTATTGGAATCTTGATTCCGGGCTTGTCTCCTCCCAGAGGAATCAGCCACCAATCATTTTTCTGATCTTCACGAGCATTTTTATATTCTTCATCATCCTTAACCATGAAGTAGTACATCATGGTAGCCATCACTAACAGCGATCCCCTCGCCATAGTGACTCCTATCCTGTGCGCCCGTTGGGCACCGCTGTCTATCTCTGCACCCTCTTCTAAGAACAGTCCGGGTGCGTCCATTGAACCAACGTGCGTTCTTCCAACAACATCCAGACCTTGAATACGTCCGTTCATAAATGGAGCCATAGATGTCAGCACAGCAAAGAACCGACTAGAACCACGGCGACCATAGTTGATGATCTCAATTGCCTGAAACAAAGATTCAGCGGCATTACCATCTGACTTAGCCATCGCGTGATCGTATACAGCCATCCGTGTAGCAACTTCAGACCGCTTGGAGCCGCTACCTAGTGCGTCCCATAACAGCACTCCCCAGTCCAGTGGATTGGCTACTGATCTCTTAGACTTCTTTATATGGTGTTCAACATCCACCGCTGTTGGATCACTTGGGTCCGCCTGCCAGTCAACTGCTATACCCAGCCCTCGCTCTTCGGCTCGTTTCAGGATGGTGGGGTCCACAAAGTTCCTCATCGCTTTGAAGAACATGGCCGGCCCACCTCCATACACAACGGAAGCTTGCCATGAATCTCTGATGATGTTCTTTAGCATAAAGGGCGGCGAGCGCGTGACCATTTCACGGAGGAACTTTGAAGAACCTACGACGATCTTGGCTAGTCCCCTACTGACCCGCTCGCTCTTGATACCTAGTGTCTTCCCGAAGAAGTCTTCGATAGCCTGCTGTGGGCTGAACCCAATTTCCATGACTGCAAGAGATAGTTCGGGGTCCACAACACGGTAGACCTTACGAATACCATTCTCTGAAATCTCGCTTGTTGGATTATCAGGATCGATCTCTGTAGATATTCCCTTGGCCTCGACTTCTATGGGGGAGAAGCCCCGCTCATCTAAATCAGCATTGAGAACTTCAGCCGCATCCCTAAGTTTTTGGATCTTCACATCTAATAGATCCAACTCAAGTTGCATTTCATTTCTGAGACGTTCAGTCTTTACTACAAAGGTGCCATCTTTTTTCTTTCCTGTTTTCTGCCGTAGATATATTTGACGTTCCAGATCACGCTCAGACGGATACTCTATCTCGACAGCGGTTCCATTAACGACTTCATCACGCATTGATCTGGTCGTGGCGATGTTGATCATGCCGTCCCTGATTAGTGCTTGAACATTGCGCTGTATACTACCGAATAAATCCCCATTGATTGGTGCAAAACTTCCTTCAATACTTTTGTCGATGAGGTATTCACCACGGGTAGGCACATCATCTTCTGCCGCTTCTTCTGACTGCAATCTTCTCGCTTCTTCTACTGCTTCGTTCTGGGTGTTGTACATCTTAGTAGTATTGTCCCACCCCTGATCTCTATAGAACGGGATGTAACGCATACTCTTCATCAGGTCGCCCCTCTCCACACTCAACTGTCCTGATTGTACCGCAAACTCAATCATGTAATAGTTGAAGTCGGCGTACTCGTCACTAAACTTGACAACGGCACTCTTCATGTCCGTGTCAGCTAACTTGATGTTAGCGACATACTCCTTCGCCGCTTCAATAGGGAAGAATTTGCCATCCTTATTGACCTTAGCATAATGCACCTGCCATTCCTGATGCTCCCTTCTCGCCGCCTGAATCTGTTCTGGTGTAGCATTGGGATCGGCACTTAATGCCTGAAGCTTGGCCCTAGCTTCCGCTCGCTTGGTGTGAATATCAATTATGCGTAACGCCGCCATGTATTTGGTAGCGACATTTTGGGCCACCTCACCCATCTCAGTTAATGGCTCAAAGATTTCATACAAACCTTTGACTGGAATTTCATTTCCATCTGCGTCCAGCCTTGGCTTTCCAGTCTTAGGATCTCTAGCCACAAGTTTCTTGAGCTTGAAGCCACCGTTTTCATAAACGATCATGCCATGTTGCATGACTCCGGGTATGAAGTTCATTGCATTGTCTGCAAATCTCCATGCCGCTATCGCTGAGTTTTCTGCGAGCCTGCTAAGAGCTTCGCCGTATTTTATTATCTCTCTTTGCCACGCACGTTTCGATGACTTCCAAGCGGCAAGCCTTTTGTCCAAGAACTTCTTCCTGAATATCTCCCCCTTTGTATACACCATCATCCTGCGGAACTCTTCTCTGCTTCCTAAAAATTTTGGCTTACCATCTTTATCTTTACCCACAATATTGTGGGCATCTGTCGCCTCAATTACCTGTTGGGCCGCTGGATCGCTCCTGCTTACAATGGTATCAAGAGCGTCATCACCTAACGCTACATCTTCATCAGTCAGAAGTGTATCAGACTTACCAAATCTACGCAGACGCATTTCTTGGGCACTGGCAGGCATACGGAAGGCTGGCTTCCTGCCATCTGCGAACCTGAAGTAAGCATTCAGTGATTCGGGATCTATATCCCCCGCTTCTATCGCCTGTGCGTTAAGTACAGGTGATACAATGTTAGCGGTTTCATCAATCTCTGTTCGTGCCCTGAGTTCACTGACCAGAGATTCCTGCAACCGTTGTATGGGGGTTAAACTTGGATCATCGAACTCCAGCGTGGAGTCTAAGATTATATCTATGGCTTCGTCTATCTTTACGGGATCACCGTTCTTAATGGCATCCCTTAGTCGCTGGGCATCTTCGGGTTTAGCTCGCTCAATGAACTGTAGCGACTGCGCCCCTCCAGTTTCCTTGCGCGTTTCTGCCCTGCGCCTCATGGTGTCCACGTTCTGTATCTTCTCAAACACTTCCAGAACAGGCAGAAGATCCGCCTCTTCAGCACTACCCACTACGGCACCGAAGATACTTTGTAGCTCACGCTTGATCTTGCCTATTAAACCAGAAGACCTAGCCGCTGGGATCTTGTCTTGAGCAAGAGCATCCAAGATGCGAACAGATGTTTCTTCTGTTAGGGCATCACCACTTTTCTCAGGATAGATCTCCGCAACGTGTTCTCGCCAAGTCAGCCCACGCTCATGGGCACTTGAATCAACTTCCTTGGGCACCGCTCTGTCTCTACGCCCGTACCTTTCCAGTGCCTTTCGGTCACTGGTAGTTAGGTTGTCTCTGATGTAGTGAACGTGTGCCCCTTCGTGAGCTACGGCGTCCTTAATTAGAGTCTCAATCTCAGCGTCCTTGTACTTGCCCACAATCTGAGAAAGGTTGAAGACTATTCGGGAGCCGTAGTTTTGCAAAGAAGCCACGGCCCCACCTTCGTACTTAGGTCTGTATATGGGTTTGCCGTCCTTCATCGCCAGCTTGGGCTTACCATCTTCCATAACGACCTTGCCATTTGCGTCCTTCACAACCACAAAGGCTCCGTTAACCATTACATCCTTGGCTTGGGCCATCATGGAATCCACATCAGCGGTGAACTGAGCAGTAATACCCGTAAGCCCCAGCTTTTTGAACGCCTTGGTTATAATGTTCTTGTACTTCTGAATCCTTTCATTCGCTTCCACAATACTACTGGCTTCTTCAGGTATTTGATCGGGGGCATTCTCCATCTTGGCTTCCCCCATGTCGCCTTCCCGAAGATCCTTTCGTTCCCTCTTTTTTTGTTGCTCTTTTGCTCTACCCTTCTGTGTTGTGTCTATTGCAGGGTCAGTGCGAAGTAGCCGTGCAAGTACAAGCTCCTGCTCACCAGTAGAAAGACTGTCCCAAGATGGTGTAGACTCTTCGTAGCGTTGACGGAATGTTGGTGCTTCGGGTGGCCCACCCTCTATTTGAAAATCACCAGCCATCTCCTGTTGTCTTGGGTGGACGTAGGCGAGGCTTTGAAGATCTGCGATGCCTAGTGTATCGCGAATTAGTTCTGTAAAGAACTTTGACTTGAACAGGTTCTTTGGAACTTTGAAGTTCTTTGCTTTTAACAGGTCTGCAAAAATCTTCTCTGCCTTGGTGCCGGTAAGTTTGTATTTAATGTCCCCTAGGCGTCGTTTTATATCCAGCATCCTACTATCAACCAACTTGCCAAAAGACAGGCCAACCCAACTGATAGGTGGACGCTGATCAGTACCTTCCGTTTCAATTGCGGCGGCAGTGTCATCTATAGCCGCCATCCCAAAGATGGCATCGATAGCACGTTGCGCCTGAACACGGCCACGTTCTGCACCTTCTCTCTCTACCCCTTTTGCTTCTTTAACAACTACCTCTATACCACGGTATGCTTGCCCTTCCCCCGGCTCTGGGCGTGGTGCAACCCTAGCATCAGGAACAGGAACTGCCTCTCCCCCCTCTCGCGGATCGTACTTAATGCTCAGTCCGCGATGACCAAAAATACCCTCCATAAAGTCGGTGACTTCTGCGGCGGTTAGCGTTGCGTTCGGATCTCTTGCTATCTCCTCAGGTCTTCTGTAAGCGTCCCTCTGTTGCTGACTAACCAAGTATTCTTCAAGCTCAAAATTACCCCCTTCCGTCTGGGTATCCATGCGAACATCACGAGCTTTGTTCTCATCAACGGCAGTGTTGACCCTTCTTGTCAGATAGCCTTCGCTTTGTAACAACGCGAGGCCACTCGTTATACGTTTTGCAGGTCTATTCCTTATCGCTTTCTTAGCTGACACTCTGACTCGCTCTAAGTGAGCCTTGGCATCCGTGATTACCTTTGGTTTAGGTGGGATACCAAATTGAGCAAATTTACTACGAATCACTTTCTCTGAAGCCTCATCAATTTCTTTATCAAGACTTTCGAGCGTCTTGTGATCTCCCGGCAAGTACCGCCCTACATCCACCCCTTCTTCGTCAAGTGCCTCTACTGTTGAATCCTCAACAACAACTTCGCCATCTTGTCTTTTTTTCAAGTCGTTTTCAGCATTTTCCAACTGTCTAGCGAGACGGTCTATTTTTTGTTGAGGACTAACTGCCTCCTCGAATTGTGTTGCTAGTTCCTCCCTTTGTTTTATAATCGAATTATATTCCCTTCTCTCCCTCCTTTGTTGCCTTACATCGTCCTGCGTTGCTCGCTCACCTGTGACTGGATGGACTGCGCCCTTCTTTGGTTTACCATCTGTAGTGGCAGGGATTTTAATGGAATCCCTGCCCTCATCTGTGCGATCATAGTCAACTACGTTTCCCTGATCATCATAAATTGGCGGGTATACCAGATTACCTTCTAGTTGCTCTGTTGCCTCCGTATCTAAAGCTTCTAACTGCGTTGCAATTGCACTTCTATCGCCTGCAAGCTTAGAGTCTAGTTCAGCATCTTGTCCTTGCTTTGAAACCCATTTTTCTTCTTCAATCTTGTTACCTTTATTATCGAAAACTGCCGCCACCTTATCAGCTAATGGCTTTAACTGGCTCCTTAGCTTGTCGATACTAGCCAATAGAGGGGCTACCTGTGCCGTGTACTGTGTACGTTCACTAGCCACCTCCCCTTCCGTCTCTCTTGCTACATCTTCGGTCAGGGGGCGTATCCGTTGCTCAACCTGATCAACAACTTCTTCAATCGGGAAGGTTTGGTTGGAAGCCGCGCTCTCTAAAGTAGGCTCTACTAATGGTTCAACGGCTAACCCAGCCTTGACTTCCTCAATACGTCCTTCTAGTTGCGCTCCATACTCAAATTTGGCATCAAGCTCTGGCCCTCTAGGTGTAGCTCCCGAATCTATCTCACCCTTTACCTTTGCGAACTCTGCTTCTAGCTCCCCTAAGTCTTCAGGTAATGGTGTCTGATCTAAGACCTCCTCTTCTATTACAGCTTCTTCTTCCTGCTGTTGCCTACCCTCAATACCAGCTTCTTTAGCCGCAAATGCCGCCGCTAAAGTATGCATTTCTCTGTTGTAATTAGTATTTCTGTCCTCTATTTCCCTTAATTTTTCCTCACGCTTTTCTGGTGTGATGATGCCAGTATCAGCGTCCTCTACTACACGTTCACGTTCTTGAGCCGCCCTGCGAGTATTAACTTCCTCAAACTCACGCTTTCTTATAGGTGCCCCGTCTTCATCTCTGAGGATATTGCCGCCCTCATCCAACTCAAAAATAGATTTGCGAAGTTCTTCTAAATGGACTTTATCTTCACGCGCTATCGTTAGTTCTTCCTCAAGATCCGCCATGTCTTCAACAACATTATCGGCTGAATATGAATCTTCCGTATCTTCTACCCTCGCCATTAGTTCACTAAGACGGGCACCATGTCTGCCCTCTACCTCTGCCACATCAGGACCAGTGATAAGTTCTTCCATCTCTGGTGCTGTTAGTTCGCCCCTCTTTGCTCTTTCCCAGTAGCGTTTACTGATGCGACGATTGAGGGCGTGGTTTCCACGATTTCCTCTGACATTAGCTATCGCTCTAGAACTCATCTTCATCATCAGATCGGTAACGGCACCAACCTCACCACCGACCAGTGCTTCCCTGAGTGCGTTAACACCTGCATCAGCCATAGCTTCTTCATCGTACATAGCTTTAGCTGTGAGAGACTGAGCGAACCCAGCGGCTCCTTCCTGCAATGCTTCCTCTCCAGCCTGTCTAACAGCAGACTTACCTATCTGACCCCAAGTCATATCGACGGCATCGTCTGCCATCTTCCGTACAACCTTACCGCTTCCTCTTCTGCCAAGTCCTACAACTCTGGCGTACTTACCTAACGGTGCTATCTCAGACAGACCAATGCCAAGCCCCATACCAAGAGACATGATCTCCTTGGCCTTGCTGACATCTTCACCAGTGCGCTCTTCGTACTCTGCGATTCTTCCGGCTTGTTCACCGGCACCCATAAGCATGGTCGCGGCACCTGCAACAGCCGTTGCGGCTCCGGCACCTGCTCCCAGCGCAGTAGCACCTGCGCCTAAACCGATCATTCCACCTACCTGACCAAGCCCCATGCCTAGATGGACTAGGTTGGCGTCCCGGTACTTGGGATCTATCTCCAACATAAGATCCTCAAGCCTTCCTCTTAGTTCTTTCTCCCGGTCAGTGTCTTCGTCTGGCGTTCTGATGCCATGCCAGCCTTGCTGTGCCATGAGGCCGAATTGCCTGACTCCTCGTGGGATGCTCTTAATGCCTTCCCACGCTGACCCAAGGATGGTGCCCCCTTCTTCCGTGCCGTAGTCATCTTCAGGAGGCTCTCGCAGGGAGCCGATACCGGCCTCAAGTCCCTCGCCTTCGTAGTCGGGTTCTGCAAAACCGAATGCCGTGGCCCAAGGGCTTTGGGGGCCTTGAGGTGAGGCTTGGCCCGTTTCTCCGCCGAACTTTGCGTCAATTGCCTTTGCTAATTCAGCACGTTCTTCGGCTGACGCATCGTCGGGGATGTCTAATATAGTGCCATCCGGCAGACGAAGTCTTTCTGGCATAGTCTATACCGCAGGACTTGGTTATGGTTGGCGTGGTGGAACTAGTCTTTCACCTGTACCTGCTCGACCACTCATACCTGTTTGGATAACATAGGTTGGTATCTCCTCAGTCATATCAGTTACAGGAGCGGCTCTAGGATTTTGGTTGAATATAGCTTCAGCCATTGACTGTCCACTTAGACCCACTGCACCTATATAAAATTGCTCCAAGTTATCAACCATTTGCAATTGCCTTGCTCTCAATCCGGGGTCTTCGATGCTCTCAATTCTTGATCTCATATCATCAATCTGATTGGCAATAGCCTCCCAGTTTTTCGGATCAGCAAGGAAGTTTTCTCTATCAAGTGATGCTGATTTAACTTGAGCTTGAATACTTGCCATCGTGCTGTTCCACGCGCCGATCTGTCTAGCTTGTGATTCGGCAAGTTTCATATGTGCGTCCAGTGCTTCATCCGCCCCGGCACGACCCCTCTCCGCCGTTTCCTTAGCAAGTGTTACGTCGAAGTTGGCAAGAGCATTGTTAGCTGAATCCCAATCTTCTTGGTCAGACTTCATCTGTTCATAGATGCCCTTGCGTCCAGTAGCTTTCCTCTCAAGACCCGTCTCTCGTTCCCCGAAGATCTCTCTTAGGGCCGTATCTCTTTCCGCTCTCAAGACATCATCGGTGGCCGCAAGCTTGTCGGTTGTACGCTCAAGGCCAGCCGCCAATCCAGTCGGTGAACCCATTAGTGTTGCTCCTAGCGCACTGAACACACTTGCTTTCCTGCGATTCCGTATCTCTTCAGGCGTGTCCATCTCGCCTTGCAATTCACGCACCCTTTCTTCGCTAAGTCCAAGCCTGTCTGCCAGTATACTTTCCATCTCTTCCTGCCTACTCGCACCCATCTGGTGCAGGCGTTCTGCTTGTTGATGTTTAGCTTCAGCAAGCTCTCGCCTAATCCTATTGTACTCTTCGTCCTCTGGTGACAGCGTCCGCAATAAAGCTGTGTACTCATCAATCCGACCTTGCGCCTCATCATAGACATCTTGGAGGGTGCCCATTCCACCAGCCCCTCCGATTGCATACCTATCTAAAATATCTTGTGCATCATAAACATCCTCTTTAGGAGGCCCTATTTCGGCTCCCTGTCCTTCCTCTAAAGGAGGAAGTCCTGCCTCTTCTCGCATTGCATTAATCTCTTCACTAACATTTCCACCTTCTGCCGCATAATCCATCAACGCTTGTGTGGTATCTAGCGTAGTACTTTCGGATATAGGACCAAGGTCTGGATCACGCCTTCCTCCAACAGTACGCGGACTTTCGCCTGCTAACTCCCATCTTTCACGCCAAGAACGACCGGGGTCAGATACGAATTCACCAGTTTCTGGGTCTAGTCTAAGTCCCGATGCTCCTGAACCCATCAAACCTGTTTTCAAAATCCTATCAATATCAATGTCCCCAACCATAGCCGGCTCAACAGCCGCGCCCGGATAACTGATTCCAGAAATGTTCATAGGACGATCTTCTTGTGGGCCAAGATTAGACTCTGCTATTGCGTCTCTAATCCTACGCCATGTGGAAGCCTTCCAAAGCGGACCCATGCCTTCTTCTGGAATACCGAATGGGCCTCGCTTCTCTTCATCCTCAATAAGATCACCAGTTTGATAACCCTTGATCATGCCACCACCAGCCATCGGAGGCGGTCCACCCTGCGGTGGTCCGGCAATACCTGTTTGTAATGATGGATCTGGGCCTTGCATATTTGGATCTGCGCTAGGAATACCACCACCAGCCTGTGCGGCTTCAGCCATCCTCTGTTCAGCGATGCTGGGTGGATTCGCGGCCTGCTGTTTAGCCTGCTGTGCCTGAAATCTGTCACGCATATCCTTCCTGCGCTGTACTTCGGCTAGAACCAAGTACTGCGGATACCGTGCATCACCACCCTGACCAAGCTGTTGAAGTGCTTGGTCTGGAAGGTTCTCCAGATCTAGGGATATATCGACTATGCTCATCGTCTCATCCTACCAACTAAGCCGCCAGCATAACCACCCCAAGCTGACTTACCCATTTGTCCCGGCTGGTAAATATTTGGAGTGGTGACTCCAAAACCAGTACCAGTTCCTGTACCAGTTCCAAAACCAGTTCCTGTACCAGTTCCTGTACCAGTACCAGTACCGAACTGGCTACCCCACTGATTCGCCATGTTGGTTGATGCTTGGTTGGCTATGTTTGCATTACCGCCAGTAGCGTTCACATTCTGCCCCGCATTAGGCTGATTTGCTCCCCATCCTGCGGCCATACCAGCACCTGCTATTCCTGCACCCATCATAGTGGACATTGGTCCTGCTTGAGGGGCATAGCTTGCTTCCGAAACTATATTCTGGTAAGGCAATGCGCCTAATTGCTGACTCATCCAGCCAATCTGCCTCTCTGGATACTGCATTGCTTTCTCGTGTTCAGCCTTCGCTATATCAAGACCTGCTTGCTGTAATTGTCTCTGTTGTCCACCGTAACGGTTCATCATATCGAACCTTGCCATCTGTTCTGCCTGTTGCTGTGCGCCACCACCCAACTGTTGGCCGGCGATACCAGCAAGCTGTCCATAGGCTCCCATCTGGGCACCCATAGCACCTCGCTGTCCTTGCATCAGATTTGCCGCAGTGCCGTAGCCCTGTTGACCAGCCTGTTGTGCCGCTTGCAAGCCACTAAGTCCAGTTGAGATACCTTGCTGTGCCGCACCGAAGCCCTGCTGTTGGCCTTGCATACTAAGCTGTGCGCCCTGTTGAGCGGCGGCTCGCTGTGCCGCAAGTCCTTGTGCGCCCTGTCCTGCCCCCGCTAATGCGGCCTGTTGCTGGGCGGCAAGACCCTGCTGACCCATGCCGATACCTTGTCCAGTAAGCGAGCCTTGTCCTGCTAGAGCCTGTTGTAAGGCCCCTGCTCCAGCACCAGCCATACCTGCGGCTTGCTGTTGCGCTCTCATCTGGGCGTCACTGCCATACTGACCAGCCGCAGTTCCTTGTGCCATAGCCTGTAATTGTGCCCGTCTACCTTCCTGTCCTGCGGCTAGACCCTGCTGTGCCGCCTGTATCTGTTGTCCCGTACCCTGCTGTGCGGCACTAACACCAGCCTGTTGACCCGCCAACAATTGGGATACCCCTTGCTGTCCTGCCGCCGCCGCTTGTTGCGCCAACTGCGCTTGCTGGCCCATAGCTTGTTGAGCGGCACTACCACCAGCCGTTTGTGCTTGCAGTAGGGCGGCAAGACCCTGTTGCTGTGCTTGTGTAGCAGTTTGTGCCGCCGCTTGACGGGCCGCCTGTCCTTGCTGTGCGGCACCAAATCCTTGTGCCGCCGCCTGTTGCGCGGCTCCTATACCAGCTTGCTGTGCTTGAGCCGCTTGCTGTTCTGCACTTAGTCTTGTTTGCTGGGCCGCTTGTTGAGCCGCCCTGTCCTGCTGGAATGCCTGTTGTGCAGACTCAAATGCTTTCTGTTGACTGGCACCAATTAGTTCAGACGCTTTTTCAGCCGACTGCTCCCTTAGTTTCCTTGCTTCGACATCAGCACGGCTTCCACCAAACGCACCAGCCCCAGCCGCCTGTGATCCCAACTCCTGTTGCTGTTGTCTCTGGAATTCTTGAAGCTGTTGCAACTGCGGATCAGTAACACCCTTGGTGTACTGAGACATATAGTCGGATAGATCTGCACCTTTCTGTAATTGAGGTGCCTGACCACCTATCTGACGCATACGCTCTGCGGCTGTTGCACTAGCCTGTTCAGCCCTTCCACCAGCGGCTCCTATACCTGCCAGTGCTTGCTGACCTAATTGCTGTGACTCAAGACCAGCCTGACGTATATCAGCGGCACCTATCTGCCCAGTTTGTCTAGCTTCCGCACCCGTACCACCCAACTGACTCCTAATATCTCCGCCTAACTGCCCCGCTTGACCAGCCAAACCAGTCATCTGAGCCATAGCCTGTTGGCCTATACCCATCCCTTGCTGTCCGGTAGCACCCATCTGGCCCATGGCTTGCCGACCTAACCCAGCGGCACCTCCAGCCAGATCCATCATATATTCTTGACCAGCTTGACCTGCTCCAGCCGCACCTGCGCCTAACGCCGCCGCCTGAGCTTCACGGGCTTGCGCCTGTCCTGCCGCACCAGCACCTAGAGCCTGCTGACCAGCACCAAACTGCTGTTGTGCCGCGAGTGCGGCCTGACCTGCTCCGGCCATCCCTGCGCCTAGCCCAGCCATCTGTGCTTGACCTGCGGCACCAGCCCCCGCCATTCCAGCACCTAACCGCTGTTGTTCAAGTTGTGCTTGTTGTGCCTGTGCCGCTTGTCCGGCACCCATAGCCTGTTGTTCGGCCTGAGCCGCCGCTCCAGTCTGTCTCATGCCGGCACCTGCAAGCTGTCCCTGTAACTCAGCACGAGCGGCAAGATTCTGCATACCTGCGGCACCTGCTTGTGCCTGCTGTAAAGCCTGTGGTGCCATAGCACCGTATTGTGCCGCTAAAGCCTGCTGTTGGGGAACCATGCTACCGATACCCCGTGCGGCCTGACTAAGGGTATCCATGCCTTGAATGGTGCCTTGAGGACCAGCACCCCTACCATAAGCCCCGGCACCTGCTTGTGCGGCGGCTTCCATACCCGTGAATCCTGCAAGCTGTGGTCCTCTATACCTGACATCCTCATAGCCTCTTCCGCCTGCCCGCATAATGCCCTGAGTCAGAGCGGCATACTGCTGTGCTACCTCTGGAGACAGGTGTTCCTGACGTTGTGAGAACTGTGCCGGCATTCCGTATCCACCATATGCTTGTGGTGCGGCATAGTTCGCAGGTATCCCACCTCCCGGCTGGAATCCTATAATCCCACCAGAAGCTTTCCGACCCAGATCTCCTATTAATATTTGCCTCCAGTCTGGCTTCTCTCCACCCGGAAGTAATGTTTTGGCATGACGACCAACTGACCGGACATCATCAAGGGTTCTTCTGCCAACTTTTCTAGCGATTGAACCCAGTCCCCTACCAACATCGCCCAATGCCCCTTTAGTGCCCCGTAAAAAATCAGGATGACGCGGATTTAGCCTTTCAGTTACGGCAGTGCCTAAAGCTCCACCAAGCTCCCTGTAAGGACGCCTCCTATCTCTTCTAGCCTTCATCTCACGGCCACGGAGTTCAGTGATGGGATCGTTAACACCCATGATCGGACCCTTGGGCACTGCCTTGTCCCTGTCTTTATCGCGTCTATCATTTCTTCTCACACGCTGAGATAGGCCCATGACGCCACCACCAACACTGTAACGACGATATTTATTAGACATCCATCTGACCATAAGTTTTAGGTAACACTGCTGACAGATCTATTGGAGGAGGCTGTTGTGGATTGCCTGTTCTAGCCACCCTTACATTCTCCTGTAACTGATCTAGGACAGACTCGCCTCTCTTGCTATTACCGCTTCCAAGCCCAGCAACAACATCTGCCGCAACTACATATTCACCGTCACCCGTTAATATTGGATAAGAGTCAGCTTGGCCGGGATTGACTATACCTAGCCTGTCATCTGCCATCCCATCCCCATCACCGGAAATAAGGCCACCACTCTGCATTAGATCTTCTGGATCTGCTTGTCCCATTGCGGCTACCAATTCCTCTAACGCTCCGGGGAAAGCTCCATCGAATGAAGAAATCGTGTTCGCTGATTCTGGATTCTCCGGGTCTTGTAACGCCTTTACTACTTCTTCAAGTATCTGTGCGCCAGTCTCGTCCTGTGCCAATTCTTGGAGAACACTAGTTTCTCCTTCTACAGGCGCACCAGCTTCTACTAGTCCACCAGCCTGTCTAGTTGGAACATAACTTTCAACCGGAGCGGCTGGTGCATTTATCCTGTTCAGCATACCTGCCGTGCCCGGATCTCCTGCCGCTGTAAACTGTGCCGCAGTTGTCGGCATACTAAACGGATTGAATCCACTGCTTTCAAATAGGTTACCAAGCGTACCCTGCCCACCCTGTGGTGCTGTCGGCATTATGCGAGTTGGTCCCGTAGGAGGCGGTGGTCCGGGTGAAGGCGGACGGCTTATTGGTTCCGGCGGTGGCATCGTCCAGTTTGGATCTGTCCACGGTGCTTCAGGTCTTTCCTCAATGATCTTTTGTTGTTCCTTCTGTTTCTTGGCTACTGCCTTTTCTCGCTTACCAGCACCTTCTTGTTTGCCCGGATCTGTTACGGTTCCTTGAGCAGATGATGTGGTGCCAACACTAGTGCGTGTTCCTGCACTTGCTATTTCATCGCCAAGATCAGCTATCAATGGATTATCTAATGGACTGGTATAATCTATTCCATAAGAACCTTGATCGCCCTGTGGCTGATAATCGGCAAGCATACCTGTGTCTTCGTCTTTTCTGATCGCCATTGTTCCCGGCTCAGAAACATCTTCCACTTCGACACCAGCCTGTGGCCCACCTTCATATCCTCCTAATGGCACACCCTCTCTAGCGGCCCACCGGATAATATCAGAATCACTAAAATCAGAATCAGGATTCTGTCTATTGAACTCAGCCCTTAGCGATTCCGTAACCTGTGGCCTGCCACCAGTTGCAGGCGCAGGCGCAGGCGCAGGTGCTTGCGGTACGCCTCCCGGCGGTACATATCCTTGACCAGTTAATGGATTGAATCCTGTTGTAGCAGGAAGTGCTTCTTCTATACCACCCATACCACCTCCCGGCGGTACATATCCTCCGGGCGGTACATATCCTCCGGGCGGTAATCCGGGTGCCGCGTCTGGTGGTATTCCCCTTTGAACTGGGCTAACCATCGGTCCTCGTTCAAGATCAGGGAGCCTTTCAGAAGGCATATCATACATTGTCTCAACTTGAGGAGGAGGTCTGCTACCCCCTCCTCTATCAGTTGGGAGTGCCATCCGTGGATCAGGTTGAGGAGGAGGTCTGCTACCCCCTCCTCTATCAGTTGGAGGTAACATCCGTGGATCACCGGTAGCTCTAGGCACACCTGAACGTCTAGCACTTCCTTGATCAGTTGCTTGGACCCTCTCCGCCGCCACCAACCGTGGATCAACGGTAGCTTGTGCAGGAAGACGCTTCATTTCACTAGCTCGTCTTGCACCACCTCCCGGTTTACGGTATTTGGTGCCCTTTTTTCCTTTCCTACGTCCCTTGCCTAACTTTTTCATGCCCATAGATCGACGCTTAGGTGTAGTGCGTCGAGTAGGAGCTTCTTCAAATCCTACAAATTCACCAACTTCACCACCTTCCTGATAACGAGTAACTGGCCCACCGCCAAAGCGGCGAGCGGCATAAAGATTATCTACATAACCTCCTTGAGCCTTATTCTGCGGTAGGTGAGAGAAGAGGTTGTAAACCTGTGAGGTTGGTGACGAAACATCCGTCATAGTTCCTCCACCTGCCGGCCTTCCTCCTCCCCCTCCAGCACCAACAGTGCTTATGCGCCCAGATGCGGGACCAGCCGCACCTCCAGCGTGTCCTTGTCCCATAGCTTCACCAGCGGCGATCATAGGTGCCATCTTCAGTACGTCTTCCATACTGAATTGGTCTTTCAGACCGCCTAACGCACCTTCCAGCTTTGCCCCAAATCCTCCCTTTGCTCCTTCCCATCCTTCCTTTGCTCCCATAACACCTTTTCTACCAGCATAGGAACCCATGCCAGTCATAATTCCCTTTGATAGCGAATCTCCCCAGCTACCACCTTCCATCTTCTTGGAGAGTGCCCCGCTGATTCCGCCTATTGCACCTGCGGCCAATGGGCCAATACCGGGAATGAATGATGCGGCAACAGGAGCTACCTTCAGGATTCCTTTTCCTAACTTTTTAAGAAATCCACCAAACCCATAGGCTGGGATATAGCCACCGTTGGCATAAATCATTGGCACATATCCACCACCAGCTAGACCTATAATGCCACCACCAGCCATGCCACCGGCCATATTTTTCTTAGTCGCCGCTTGCGATTTCGCCCCACGAGTTGCTAACTGCCTCATCTCACTGATATGTGTTCCGGTATGAGTACTTCCATCCGGCCAAAGATAAGTCTGAGTAACTTTCCATCTACCATCTGGAAGCTGATCAGTTTTTGAATGTACTTTCCTACCATCCCTGAGAGTCGATTCAATAAGCTGTATGTCTTCACCCGTTTCACCAATCGTTCCTATCGGGCGACTTATCCCCTGATCTGGTGCTTCTTCGTCCCCAAACAGAACGGCATCCTGATCTATATCCTGTTCAACTTCCGAAGGACTACCTGCTAAGGAAAAAGGAACATCCTCTCGCAGAATACCAGCCGGCAATTCAGGATAAGAAGGGCCTTCGTCAGGAAGAAGCATAGGTGCCCTCCATCCCTGCTCTTCCGACCTAAGCGCACCTTCTCCAGCCCTAGACCCATATTCCCAATCTTCTATTGCCGCTTCCGATATATTATCCCCCCCTATCGGTTCAGCCATAACCGCTCCAACATCAAACGGTTCGGGAATACCACTTAAACTACCTAAACCACTCAACATATCTTCGACTCGCCTATCTGCCTCCTGTCCTGTACGTCTCCAGTCAGGCTCCTGTCTTGTACCACCCCTGAAAGAAAGGTTAGCCAGCATTTCTTCAGCTTGTCTATCTGCCGTCTCTGCCTCACGCTTCCATTCTGGTTCTCTAAAAGAGAGGTTTGCGAGCATCTCTTGGGCCTGTCTATCTGCCGCTTCTGCCTCACGCATCCATTCTGGTACTGATGCAGGCACCACTTGTTCTGCGGCCTGCATTAGCTCTTGTCTTCTTCTCGACTCCTCTATCATTGCGCGAATTTCGCGCTCACTCATTTGGGTAGCCTGTCGCCCACCTTCTGCTCCGGGCTGATATTCGTCATCTACCCATCTGCCACCCATATCGCCGGGATGCTGAGATCTAACAAATCGTCGTGGCATAACTAACTCGTCTCCACACCAAAGATGCTGAATGCTATTTCATTTGCCGCCGAAGACCTAACGGTTATCACATCAGTCTCGCTTAGGGTTATGCCAATGATTGTGAAAACAGAATCATTGGCGGCTAGGGCTTTGCCGTAGTAGATGTAATGCTGATTCGCTACGGTTGCACCAGACGGACGCACCGCAATTCTAAAATTCGGTGTATTCCCGGTGATATTGCAGGCGGCAATAGAACTGACCGTCGTTACAGTATCAGCCGGTACTGTATACAGGTCGATATCTGTTGTAACGGCAGGTGCTACTTGCCCCAGAACCTTTAAGGTATCAGCCATTACTAGCACCAAGCAATAAAAACTGATATTTACGCAATGATAAGGAGCTATCCTTATCGGCTTGTATCTTCACAGAATGGATGTCAGTACTAACATCTTGGAAGTTCTGTTCAATGGTTCTACGAGACATACTCTCGTCGTATTCTTCGTATTCCTGTGGTGCGCGGTTGAGCGGACGGTACACCTTGATACTCATCGTCTACCATCCGTTCTGCCGTCGAGTCGTACATAGCCGACACGCCATCCGTATCCGGCTCCTGTACTCTGCACCTTCATCGACATCTGCCTAGCTCTGGCACGGATAAACGCTTCTCCCGTACTAGGTGTGATTGCCGCTGAAGCCACTGAGGACTGTGCCTCACCGGGATAGTTGTGCCCGTTAATGCTGACCGTAACCTCATCTGTAGACTCAGCATCCCTGAAATGAATATCTGGAATCATCCTGTGCAGATACCAGAATTGATCCCCTTCGCCCATATCCATGTCGCCTGTTTCGATATACGCCGTCATAGCAGATCCATCATCATCGTGACCATTTTCATGGTAATACAGCACATTCGGATAGAGTGCTGTTACCGCATTATCGCCACCCGTAGTAGTGGATGTAGCGAGATCGGCCAACGTAATCGTGTAGGTATCCGCATCCGTGATAGACGCAACGGTATGTTGATCGTTCAACACCAACGCCGATATACCACCAACCGCTGACGCATTCTGCAAAATAACTTCATCACCTACTAAAAGTCCGTGACCAGAATCCGTGACACTGACAGTACCGGAAGTATTGGTTGTCGATAACGGAGCATCACCGAAACTCCTTTCCCGTATCGAAGACGCGAGTGGATAGGCTTTTGTGCCAGCAAGATTCCATGTGCCACGCACCAGTGTTCCGGTATACCAAACATTTTCGACATAGTTGAAGGTGACATATTTGTCGATTTCTCCATTACCAGACTCAGATGGGTAGAACCACATGACTTCGGAGAAGTCCGTATTTGATCCCGAAACCACCTTGTAGGC
>Ga0114906_1000647_pt1 | contig 19239 bp, 27 predicted proteins | sample MalvirDeepMed_M9_FD_89687 | JGI IMG/M metagenome (GOLD analysis project Ga0114906, IMG submission 89687) | Marine viral communities from the Global Malaspina Expedition - Malaspina viral metaG DeepMed_M9 | ecosystem: Environmental > Aquatic > Marine > Oceanic | place: Mediterranean Sea...
ATCGTGCGTTCTACAGGCACAGGGACGCACGATACAGCGTGTCAAAACCAAAAGGGAAATGCCAATTTTCAAATGCAAATGCTCACCAGGAGACGAGATACTTATCTCAAGCGTGACAATCAAATATGTCGAGGGCGAGGGGATCGTTCACGATGCACAGTGTGAAAAGTGCGACAGTTATATGCAGCTCGCATATCCAAAAGATGGAGAGTGCGCTGGCTTCACTTCAAATAATATGGGACAACTTTAAAAACTATAAAATGACAGATTTACAACAATCAATCTATGATCTCAAGCTCTTGCAGTATGGAGCTATGAAAACACTCACTCCTGGAGTTCAGGCGATGATATACACTCTCAGTTGCGTAGAGTCGGAGGAGCAGATACTCCAAAAGTATTGTGATATACATGGCACGTGCTACCAGGTAACTGGCAAAAGTGGCGACGTATACAGCAGAGCCCGTCCAGAGTGGCAACAGCTTAAGGAGGCGAGGATGCGAAAACAAGCAATAATAGCTCACCTGGAGAGATGGGCTGGAGATGGAGTCGAGGGAGAGGATGAGCTTAAAGAGTTTCTGCAATGAAACAAGAGACAATTGCTGTTTGGTTTAGTTGTGGCGCAGCTTCAGCAGTGGCTGCTAAGAAAACTATTGAGAAGTACGGAGAGACTCACAAAGTTATCATAGTTAATAACCCTGTAATTAACGAGCATAAGGATAATATAAGATTTTTAAAGGATTGTGAGAAGTGGTTTGGTCAAAAGGTAATAAGAGCGATAAATGATAAATATCCTAACTGTGACATTCGTGAGGTATTCGAGAAACGAAAATATATAAGCGGAGTGGCTGGAGCTCCCTGTACTACAGAACTAAAAAAAGAAGCTCGCTATCAATTTGAGAAAAAAAACAAAATACACTGGCACGTTTTAGGTTTTACTTCAGATGAGACAAAGCGAAGCAATCGATTTATGAAGCACGAGAGAGAGAACTTAATACCTATTTTAATTAATCAAAAGATAAGTAAAGGGAGATGTTTTGAGATATTAGAGGAGGCAGGCATTAAACTACCTGAAATATATAAAATGGGTTTCCCCAACGCTAATTGTGTAGGTTGTGTAAAGAGTCAAAGCCCGACTTACTGGAATTTAGTTCGTGACAAGTTCCCAGAAGTATTCGAGGAGAGAGCAGAACAAAGCAGAAGGATAGGCGCAAAGTTAGTAAGGTTAAAGGGAGAGCGTATATTTTTAGATCAATTACTGTCTACAGATAAAGGAGGTAAAATGAAAAGTTGGGAATGTGGCATTTTTTGTGATACAGAATGAAACAGAAATACTATTTTGACGAAGAAGCAGCAGATAAAGCTGTTTTATTTATAGAGAAATTTTGCTCCCATGTGAAGGGAGAACTCGCTGGTGCTCCTTTTATCCTCGAGAAGTGGCAAAAGGAGGATATAGTGCGCCCTCTGTTTGGCTGGAAAGATGAGGAGACTGGATTGAGGCGATATCGCTTCTGCTATGTAGAAATACCACGAAAAAATGGAAAGTCGAATCTTGCCGCAGCATTAATTTTACTATTATTATTCGCTGACGATGAGCCTGGCGCGGAATTAATCTCCGCAGCTGGAGACAGAGGACAAGCGAATATCGTCTTTAGCATAGCTCAAGAGATGATAAAGAATAACAAGCACCTTCGCTCTCGCTGTAAAGTGCTACGCAACACAATCGAGTACAAAAGCTCCTGGTACAAAAGTATCTCCGCGGAGGCATACACGAAACATGGCTTGAATTGTCATGGTATTATCTTCGATGAGCTCCACACTCAACCGAATCGCGATCTCTTCGATGTTTTGACAACTTCAGTAGGCTCGAGGAGGCAACCAGTGATAATCGCGCTGACTACAGCTGGTCACGATAGAGCAAGTATCTGCTACGAGATGCACGAGTACAGCGAAGCGGTTTTGAGTGGCACAATAGAAGATGACACATTTTTGCCTGTGCTTTATCGAGCTGATCCAGACGACGACTGGACCAAAGAAGAGACATGGAAAAAAGCTAATCCAGGTTATGGCACTATATGTAACAAAGCGTATTTCACAGATGCGGTAAAGAAAGCGAAAAGCAATCCCTCAATGATAAACAGCTTTATGCGCTTACATCTCAATATCTGGACCAGCTCAGAGAGTGCATGGATCCCAGATGAAATATTTATGAAGGGCGCAAAAGACATCCCATACGACAGATTACCGAGTTTACCAGCTTACGGAGGGCTCGATTTAGCGAGTACTCAAGATTTGACAGCGTTTGCTCTCATCTTTCGAGATGACGAAAATAAGTGTTTTTATCTCCTCGTGCATCAGTTCGTAAACGCTGAAAAGGCACATTCTAAGAAGTTAGCAGCTGGAATCGACTATTTGCAATATCAGAGAGACGGAGATATAACGATCTCTCCTGGTAATGTCACAGACTACAGAGTCGTAAAGCAGTACATCCTGGACCAATGTGCAAAATATGACGTTCGCGAGATAGGTTTCGATCCTCGATTTAGTACATACATAGTTGCGGAGCTTGTAGAGGATGATATTGTTATGGTTCCTATGGCTCAGAATATAACGAGCATGAATGGACCTACAAAAGAGTTCGAGATGGAAGTTATGAGGGGTAATATCATTCATGGAGGCAACAAATGCCTGAGATGGCAAATGGGGTGCGCTGTAATCTACACAGACGTAAACGAGAACAAGCGAGTCACCAAAGAACAGAAAGAAAATAAGAAAGTAGATGGAGTAATTGCGTCTATTATCGCTATGAATAGCTATGTACAGAACACAATCGAGGGTGATGATGAATACTTATTAGAAATTTTTTCTCTATAAAACTTGACTTTACCGATTATTTGTCGTATACTCCGCGCGAATGAGCACATTTACAGACAGAATTAAAGCGTTATTTCGTAGAGTTGGTCCCTTTGACGCAAATACAATCGCTTCTGAGATGGGGCTCTATCCCATGACAAAGTCTGGAGCTACTATAAACGAAAGTAGCGCAATGGCGATTAGCACCGTTTATGCCTGTGTCTACAAAATATCCTCAACGATTGCTTCTCTTGGATTAGAAGTTTACGAGCGTGAAGGGCGTAATATCGTACAGGCAAACGTGCATCCAGCTTACAACCTGGTTAAAATTAAACCAAACAATCACCAAACAGCTTACGAGTTCTGGGAGTCTATCACAGCGAGTGCTGTAATTTATGGCGTAGGTTATGCGATAATCGAGAGAGACGACAGAGGTCACGCGACGCAGTTAATCCCTGTACATTATGCAGATGTGGATCTCCGCAATGTAAAAGGCGAGAGAGTTTACAGTATTAAGGATGTAGGGATAGTACGTCCTGAGAATATGCTTGAGATATGCAACCTCCAGCGTATGAGCCCGATTCGATTACATAGAGAGAATTTAGGACTCGCGAAAAGTGCACAAGATTTCGGAGCTGAATACTTTGGTCAATCAGGACAAATGACTGGTGTTCTCTCTTCAGAGCAACCACTTAAAAAGGAGCAGATGGACGTGATCCAAGGCTCATGGAATAATGGAGCAGCTCAAGCTGGTACAAAGCTCATGCCTTTTGGCTTTAAATATCAAAGAATCTCTATTTCTCCAGACGAAGCGCAATTTATTCAAACACGCTCTTTTCAAGCTGAGGAGATATGTAGAATTTTCAACGTACCAACAGCATTAGTCCAGCTCCCTTCACAAACGACATACAATAACGTAGAGCAGCAAAATCTCATGTTTGCTCGACATACTATCGTACCCTGGACGCAAAGAATAGAACAAGAGATTGACAGAAAGTTAATCCCTTCATTCGACAGAGATGTAATTTTCAGCAAGTTTAAGCTCTCCGATTTACAGAGAGGAGACAGCGCAGCTCGTGCAAATTACTTCACTCAAATGTTACAGAATGGAGTATTAAGTATAAACGAAGTGAGACAGGAGGAGCAGCTCAACCCTGTAGAGGGTGGAGATGTACACTGTGTACAAGTTAATCAGATTGCGCTCGATAAGCTCCAAGCTTACAGCGAGTCAATCTCAAAAAGCAATGAAGATGGATGATGAGAAAAGAGACGAGCTATTAACAGCAGCTCACTACTCGAAATTTGATGCTACTCTCGAAGTACGGGAGGAGAATGGAGAACGTGTAATCGAAGGTTATGCAGCTAAATATGGAGTAGAAGCAAACATTGGACCTTTTAAGGAAACGATATCGAGGGGTGCGTTCGACAACGTTTTAATGAGTGAAACTTTGGATTGCAGAGCGCTTATTAATCACGATCCCTCACTCATCTTGGGTAGGTCCTCAGCTGGTACTCTGGAACTTTCAAGCGATGATATCGGGTTAAAATATAGAGTAAAACTGGGAAATCAACAATATGCTACAGACCTTTATGAGTCTATTCAAAGAGGCGATATCTCGCAATCTTCGTTTGCGTTTACGATTAAGGATCAGACCTGGAGCGAAGACAGGAGCACGAGGTCCGTTGACCAGGTGGCTTCATTATTGGACGTTTCGCCTGTCTGTTATCCAGCTTTTAAAGAAGCGACAGTGGTTGCCCGAAAAGAGGAGGAGCCCAAAGAAATTAGAACAGCTGAAGTTGAAAGCAGCGAAGATGATAAAAGTGTTAAAATTAATAAAGTAAAAAACAATAGTATGGATTTAAATGAAATGAAGTCTCTTCGAGCTAAGAACTACGAGGAGCACGTATCACTTATGGCTACAGCTGACAGCGAAGGTCGTGAGATGACAAATGAGGAGGAGGCGAGAGCTGACTACTTAGAGAGCGAGAATGTACGTCTTGACAACAAGATTAAGCGTCGTAAAGCTCACGAAGATATGATAGCACGCCAAGCACATTTCGCTGGGAGCTCAGTATCTGAGACAAAAGAGTTAGATAAAGTTAATCGCTCATTCTCTCTCTCGAGAGCTGTGCAAGCGGTTTCTCATGGCAAAGGGCTCGAGGGTGCTGAAGCAGAATGGGCTCAAGAGGCTCGCTCTGAGATGCAGTCACGAGGCATTCAGATGAGTGGTCAAATTGGTATTCCAGAGGCTGCATTATTTCGCGCTGGAGGTGCAGACGATTTCCAAGCTACTTCAGGAGATGGAAGCGGATTCGTTTCAACTCAAGTACCTGGAGTAATTGAGGCTCTTAGAGCTCCAACAGTTATAGAGATGCTCGGAGCTACAACAATTAATGGAGCGACTGGTAACTTAAAGTTCCCACGTGTAAGCGAAAAAGCTGGAGCAGCTGAGCCAGATACTCCAGACAATGAAGTCGGAGCAGATGCTGGCTCAGGTTTAGAGCTTGACGAGGTTACACTCTCTCCTGTACGTGTAGCGAATACAACGAAATTTTCAAAAATGTTAATTCAACAGGGAGGCTCTGAAGTAGATACACTTATCGCTCGTGAGCTCGCTGCTGGTATTAATACGAAAATTGATCAACAAGCATTCGCTAAGATTGTAGCTGGAGTCACAGCTACAGATGGCAGTGGTGCTGCTTTAACAGCAGCAAACCTATTTGCTCTTGAGAAGTCAGTTCTTGCAGCTGGTGGAAATATGGCTAATTGCAAATGGGCAATGAGTCCTATCGGCTGGGAGGTTTCTCGAGGTTTAGCGACAGTGGACGCTATTAACGCTTTCTGGAGTGGTCAGTCTTTTGACGGATTCCCAGCTGTAGCGTCGCCAAACGTTCCAACGGGAACTGCATCGACTGGAGATTTAATCTTTGGAGATTTCGCTGCTGGCTTAATGCTCGCTTATTTTGGCGGTCTTGACGTCTTAGTGGATCCATACTCAAGTGCATCGAATGGGCAAGTTCATTTACACTTGAATAAGTTTTATGATTGTGAAGTGCGTCAAGCTGGTGCATTCTCAAGAATTACTAACGTAATTTAAGAAGTTAAACAATAACAGGAACGGGGGGCGAGTTGACGCTCGCTCCCTCTTTTTGTATAATACTCAGATATGAAGTTTACAGTAGCAGATAACCCAACAGGAACTAATATCGTATCTCTCGCAGATATGAAGGAATTTTTGCGTGTAGACCATAGCGATGAGGACACAACAATATCAGAGATAATAACGAGCGCAGCAATCGCTGTACAAGATTACACAGGGCGTGTATTTGTGAGCACTACCTGGACTCTCAATCTCGACTATTTCCACAATACAGAGATACCGGCTGAGATAGGATCTGTTACGAGTGTGACGTACTACGACAGCGCAAACGCTGAACAGACTCTGGACGCTTCAAAGTATTACTATGATGCATCGAGAGAGCCAGCGCGGATTGCTTTCCTGGATCCTCCATCGACTTTCGACGATAGGTTTAACGCTGTCACGATTACGGGAGGCATGGGTAAACAAGCAATCCCTCCAATAAAGCACGCGATAAAAATGCTTGCATCGCATTACTACGAAAACAGACGGGCTGTAATCGTAGGCGTTAAGGCTTCAAAGATTCCATTAGGGATAGAGGCAATATTAAACCCTTACAGAATTATCTCCCTTGTATGAACATCGGAGCACTCGATAGAAGGATAGTACTACAGCGTCCAAACTCGGTAGCAAATGACTATGGAGAAAAGGTCGTTACCTGGCTCACGTACGCAACAGTTTGGGCTGCGATAGATCGCAAGCCATCAGCGACAGAGCGAGTCAGCGGAGAGCAGATGCTATCTTTTCAGCAAGTCGTGTTTAACATACGCTATTCAACTACAGTGAACATCCTCGAGGCTTCTCACAGAGTGAGCTACGATGGTAAGATATACAACGTCCTGGGAGTTCAGGAGGTCGGGAGACAGGAGCAGTTACGAGTAGTCACAGAATTACGCGAGAACTCATGAGCGTAACTGTCACAGGAGCAAGTGAGCTCTATAAAAACATTGACAAGCTCGCGAAGTGGAGCGTTAAAGATTCTAAAGCTCTCCAGGATGTAGGGCACAGAGTCGGGGATGTATACGCGAATTACATTAAAGCTAATGTTAAGGACCTCGGGAAGGATATCTCTGTCAGAGGTACGACTGTAATGAGTGGACAGCTCAGGAAATCGGGCGGTACATGGCAACCAGATAAGAACTCAAATACTATTATGGGAGGTCCGCGTACAAATTCAATTGGGCGTAGAAAAACAAAGAGATACGAGGACGGCTGGTATGCTCACATAGTTGAAAAAGGTGATTTCGGTCCAAGATTTGGAGGGAAGCACAGGACGCAAAATACAGGCGTGTTCTCTCGAGGTATGAAGGCGACAACGAATAGGAGTTTAAAGCTCCAGGAGATACTACTTAAAAAGAACTTCGCAAAATACACAAAGAAGTTATGACAGTCGGAAAAGCTATATATAACATCCTCACAAACGATGCGACAGTGAGTGGAATAGTTGGAACGAATATCTATCCAGAGATAGCTCCTCCTAATATCGACGTGCCTTATATCGTGTACAGCGTTCTCTCGAATAGTCCAAGTGACTCAAAGGAGGATGGTGGAGCTGTAGACGTTTCAAATATTGAGGTGTACAACTTCCAAAGCACGTACAATAATGCTATAGATTTAGGCGTGGCGGTTCGTGCTGCACTCGATCGTAAAAATGGAACGTATGGAGGCGTAAAAGTTCAAAGCATTCAATATGCCAACGAACAGATGGACGTCAACGAGACGAGGCACATCTGGGTGTCAATACAAGATTACTCAATAAGAACTAAAAATATATAAAATGGGAGATTTAATTGTTAATCACTGGCAAGCTATTCTGTTTGCTTTATTAATCGCAGCGAGAGCGATCTTTTCTCTCGTGCCGTCAGACAATCCAGCGGTCAAAATATTTGGATGGATAGATATAATAATAACAGCACTTGTCGGAGGTGACAAGCGTAAAAACAAAAAAAGATAATGTCACAAACAACAGGATTAATTAATGGTTCGAATCTACGGATCATGTTAGCAGAGGATGGAAGCGCGCCCGTAATGGTCGACAACATCACAGATTGTAGTATCTCAGTCTCGAGCGAGATGAAAGATACGAGCGTAAAAGAGGACGGAGGATTTAGAGCTGTGCTCCCTGGTAGAGTCTCAGCTACAGTCAACTTTACAGCTTACTTCGAGGAGGCTGCTACGACTGGATATGTTCAGATTATGCCTTTTCAATTGGCTGGAACAAAGCTTGATGCAAAGTTTACACAGATGATTGGTACAGCTACAACAGAGAACACAGGTGACCACGCATTTTCATTTGAGGCGTACGTTGTAAGTTGCGACTTGAACGGAGGCGTTGAAGATACAGCGACTTACTCTGTGAGCTTGGAGGTTGTAGGAACTATAACATACGCAGCTATATCGTAATATGAAAATCGAACTCAATAACATAAGCTATCCAGTAAAGGCTACGATGAGAGCCTGGAGAGCATTCGAGAAAGCGACGGGAGTTAAGGTTGTCGAAGTTGACGCTTCAGATATCACCTTAATACCAGAGCTAATTTACTACTTCGTAGTGGATGGATGTAAGGCACAAGGTATGGAGTTCGGCTTAGATGTAGAGGAGTGGCTGGGAATGATTCAGGTAAACGATTTACCTAAGTTAATCGCAGTCATGGAAGAGGCGATGGGAGGAAGCTCTAAAGCTGGAGGAAAAAAAAAGGCAAAGATGAGCCGATAACGTGGAGAAGGATAGAGGAGCTGGGGCTGGGCTTATTGGGCCTGTCCCCAGATTCCCTCTACTCTCTAACGTTTAAGGAGTTCGGAAATGCTGTGCGTGGAAAGAAGGAGAGCGAGGAGATGCTGGAGCGTTCCAATTGGGAGCGTACCAGGTGGCAAACTTCGCTTCTCTTAAACGTCCACACAAAGAAAGGGAGTAAAATATCGCCCAAAGATTTAGCGGTATTCCCCTGGGAGAAGAAAGAGAAGAAAGCGAGAAAAGAGAATAAAGGATGGGATATGTTCAAAGCTCTCGCAGTTAAAAAGAAATAAGATGGCAAAGCTTGGAGATTTAGTTGTAAGGATAGGAGCAGATACACGAGGCTTAAATAAGAGTCTTGGTAAAGTCCAGCGCAATATGCGCTCGATGACGAGTAACTTTACGAAGCTCGGAACTTCTATGACTAAAGCTATAACGCTCCCCTTGTTAGGGATTGGAGCTATGGCTGTAAAGAGTGCAGCGGATCTCGAGAAGATGGAGACAAGTTTCATCTCTCTCACTGGAGGAGTTGAAGAGGCTGCATCGATGATGAAGCAGCTCAATGAGTTTACAGCAAAAACACCTTTTCAGATAGATGCGGTTGCGACATCAGCTCGACAGCTTATCGCGTCAGGGACAGGAATTGCAGAGGTTAACGAACAGCTCCAGTTCTTAGGAGATATAGCAGCTACAACAGGAAATCCAATAAATGAGATTGCAGCTATCTTCGCAAAGGTTAACGCCAAAGGTAAGGTTGAGCTCGAAAATTTAAACCAGCTCGCAGAGAGAGGCATCCCAGTGTTCGAAGGTTTAGCGAAGGCGACTGGTTTGCTTCCAAGTGAGCTTGGAGCTGGAGCTGTCAGCGTTGAGCAGTTTAACGACTTTTTAAAGGGCTTATCTGAAGAGGGGGGCTTCGCGGAGGGTGCAATGGAGAGACTCTCTCAAACGGCTTCTGGGAAGTTCAGTACAGCGATGGATAACTTGAAGCTCGCTGGAGCTTCTCTCGCGGAGTCTCTGCTCCCTGTCATAAGCGACTTATTAGATTACGTTGTGGACCTTGCGCAAAGCTTTGTTGATCTCTCTCCAGAGACTAAAAAAATGATTTTAATTTTCGGGGGCGTTGTCTCTGCTCTCGGTCCGTTGCTTGTTATAATCCCTCAAATAATCGCTGGTCTTCCATTAATAACAAGCGCTTTCGTTGCTATGACTGGTCCAATAGGATTGGCTGTTATAGGAGTTACAGCTCTTATCGGGACAGTTGCTGCACTTGTCAAAGCAAATAAAGAAATCCCCTCTACACTCGAGAGAGCGAATCAAGCGGTAAGGGATCACAGCACAGAGGTGCGCTTTTTAGTAGGTCAGTATAAAGATGAGACGAAATCTCTTGAAGATAGAAAAAGGATATTAGGAAGGCTCGCAGAGATTGATGCGACACATTTTGGAAACTTAGAAGCTGAAAATACAACGTATAAAGACCTTGTAAAAAACTTAGACGCTTACACAAGCTCTCTTCGTGCAAGTTACTTAGAAAAAGCACTCTCGGAGGAGGGCTCTGAGCTTATGTCTAACCTGGTTAAAGCAGAGGAGAAAATTATTGATAAACGTATAAACCTACAAAAGGGTTATGACGAAAACTGGAATCAATTAGAGATAAATGCTCGTGAAAACGCTTTACGAAATGCAAAATTAGGAAGAGATAAAGCTTTGAAAGCTCTTGAAGATTTCGAGATAAAAAAGTTAGAGCTCCTTGAAAAGTATGCAACTAAAACAGAGACAGCGACTGGAGGAGCTGGAGGAGCTGGAGGAGCTAAAGGAGCTGGAGGAGGTGTTCCCGATCCAGTTATTGTCGAAGAGTCTGTTAATGATATTATAGGTTTTCTCGCTAAATTAGACGCAGTTCCAGTACCAAGAATTTTTGAACTACTAAGCGACGGGGTTGAAGATTTTGTTGTAAGTTCTTCAGGTCAGCTCCTTTCGTTTTTAAATGACTTTAAAGTGATAGGAGAAGAGATTGAAACGGTTGCAGAGGGATTATCATTTTCGTTCAATGATTTAGCTACTTCAGTAGGTCAGATGTTTGGTAATGTAGTGAGTGGATCACAAACAGCAAAACAAGGATTTTTGGAATTTGCTAAAAGTGCTATTCGATCTATAATTGCTTTTGCTACGGCTAATGTTATAGCGAACGCATCAAGTCCAGACAATCCAGCAAATAGAATAAGTGGAGGTTTAACGATTCCAGCGTTCGCTCTTATAGGTTTAGCTGCATTAGATCAATTAGTGCAAAACATCCCAGCTCTCGCGGAGGGCGGTTTGGCTTATGGTCCAACTCTCGCAATGGTCGGAGATAATAGAGGCGCGAGTGTCGATCCCGAAGTTGTCGCTCCACTCTCAAAGCTCAAGGGGATGTTAGGAGGCAACGCTGTGGAGGTATATGGGCGTATCTCAGGAGATGATATTGTATTAAGTAACTCGAGAGCTACACGAGACAGAAACAGATTCTAAATGTCACTAATTTACGCGAAGTCTGAATTTACAGACATAAAAGATACAGACTGGAAAGTTAACATAGTTAAAAATACAGCTGGAGCTGATTTAAACTTAGATTTTAACTTAGGTCCAGATGGCTTCAATTTGTCGTATGATTTCGATGAGTTCGATAGATGTAAACCGATTGTAGGTAGTAGAGTACAGATTACTCTATTTCACCCAATTGCAAATAGTGCATTTTTTGACGCTCTGTACAATTTCCTCGACAGCGATGAGGAGGGCGTTTGGAGCATTCAAATTTACAGAGATCCAGACTCATCAAACGAGCTTTGGTGGGCTGGTGCGATAATGCCTGAACAGACAGTTATACCAGACGACTATCCACACGCTCCAGTTACTCTCACAGCTGTTGACGGGTTGGCTAATTTAAAAGGCATTGACTACAACAACGATGGAGCAGCGTACACTGGCACAGCTCTCGTTCTGGAGCACTTGCACAACATTATACAAAAGCTACATATTAGCGACATTTGGACCGCTTCAGATGTGGAGTTAAAGTTCTTTGAGGATTACATCGGTAAGGAGTACAAAGATCACATCGCTGGAGCTCAGAACAAACAACTTGAAAACGCACAAATATCTCATAGCGCATATTATAACAAAGACGATGAAGGTGTAAAGCAGTATTACTCAACTTATGAGGTCCTGGAAAGTCTCGCTATAACATTCAACGTCTCAGTGTTTATGGCTCAGGGCTCTATCTGGTGGGTTCCTTTGGGAGCGATTCAATCGCACACATCTAATGCTACATCGATTGCAAACTTTATGCTCGGAGATGGAACGAGGACATACAACACAGTAGCAAACGTGACGCCTGGAGCTATATTTGGCACTAACTCCGCGCAATGGGAAAAGCTTAAAGGATGGGAGAGAACGAGTGCGCCATCATTTAAAGAGGCATTAAGAATAAGAGAATACCAGGGTTTAAGAGGTTTAGTTAATGATAATTTATACTCAAGGACTCAGTTAATTAATACAGATATACTGTCAGATGAGGACATAGAATACAGTAGTAATCAAAGATTCATAGTCTCTGGCACTTTGGTATATTTAGCTCCTCCATTCGGTTATATTTCAGATGATTTTGATAGAGTCGGAAGGCTCAAACTTGAATTAACGATAAAATTTGGTGACGCTGGAGGTACAACAAACTATTTAAAAAGAAACTACGATTTTAACAGTGCTAACATTGAGACTGTACAGTTTCCAAATTACACAGGTCTTGACTGGCCGATTTATAATCCTTTTGATAACTGGGATAATATAGACATATATAGACCACAAAGTGAAAACCCTTCATGGAGTAATAGCGCAGCGACTTTTGATTTAATATCAAATTCTTTTGACAAGATGAGTGGAACTTATGATCCTCTTGTTCAGCTACTTGCTGGGACGTTGAACATGGGCTTTCAGTTCATAACTCCAGAGCTTCCAGCAGATGCAGACGGCTTGCAAATCTCAGCACATTTAACTGGTATTGACTGGCAAGGTGTTGAGGACACAAGTATCGCAGCAACCTCAAACTCTTATGGTACTATACAATACAGAATAGATAATTTTAGAATACAAGAGTACAGCTCTGAGCAAGGACAAGAATTTAGTCAAATAGATATTACAGCTACAAATCCAGACTCAGCACGTTATGAATTTAACCAGGGTACAACTCTAATCGGTGATAGAATAAGTGATTACGATTTAGGAGTAATTAAAATAAATAATGGAAGCAATTACGTAGATTCAACAGAGTGGACAAATTTACAGAGCTCAACGGCTTCGCTTTCCATTAATGGTTTGGGAGTTCGCGAGAGGCTTGCAGCAAATAAGACAGCGAAAAGGATAGAAAGAGGTACGTTATACCAGAGAGGATCGACTTATATACATCCCTACACAATACTAACTAACACAGCAGATAGCGGAAACTTTTACCAGGTTACTGGGCTCAACTATATAGCGAATCGATGCGAGTATGACATTGAATGTATGTATCTCTCACGCGATATAACAGGAGTCACAGTTACTCAAGATAATAGCAAAGGAGATCCTTTTGTTTTTCTACCTGGACCGTTGCCATCATTAAAAGGACCATCGACAGATAATATAGTTAGTGATAACTCAACAAAGCTCGGGTTTGTCACTACAGATACTTACGGGATTACGAAGGTAACTACTTCGACAGGTTCAGCTGCGATTGATATTAATCTCCCTATCTCAAAAGCGGGTGCGGGCGCAGAGGTTGTTACAATTAATACGCTTGGAGCTATGGCTCCTCTCGCAGATGGCGCGTCAGGTGAGTTCTTAAAAACAGATGGCTCTGGATCTCTCAGCTGGGCAGCTGCTGGAGGTGGAGGCGGTGGCTGGTTCGGTTCTACGACATTGCTTAAAGTAATGCCCTGTGAGTTCATGGCAAACGATGACGCGCCGTCGAGGAGTGGTTTTCAAGGCTTATATATTGAGGATGACACGAGTGGTTACTTAGGTGCAAGAGTAAACCATGCAAGTACAGATATGTATGTTATGAAGGCAATCCCTACAGGGTACAAAGTTACTCACGTACAAGTTTACGGATCAACTGGAGTAATAAACGGAGTTACTGTTAATATGTTTAGGCAAACAACAGGCGCAATAGTAGCGAAGGGCACTGGAAATATAAATGCGTTAATTGACATTACAGACGTAACATCTACAGTCTTAAATAACATTAGCGTTAAGGTTTCTCCAGGAGCTACAACAGTAATAATTTACGGAGCAGATATAACAATCGAAGCAGTATGACAATAGAAGAATTAACAGCTCTCATGGAGAAGATGGAACAGGCGTTAACACAAACAGCTGGAGCAAATCACTCGAAGCCATGATGGACGCAAAGATGTGGGGACTCAACCTATTATGGGCGACATGGGGCGCAGCTGTATGGCTCGCGGATCTTAACTATATCATTGCCATAATCGGGGGCGTGACTCTTATTTGGGTAAACGTCGAGAAGGCTATCACTCAACGAAACAAAAGGAAATGAGTTACCTCCCTTATCTCTGTATCATATTACTTAACATAGCGAATACACGTTATAAGCTCCAGACGTTTGGAAAGATGGACGGACACGATATGTTGTGTATTTTAATATCATTAATAGGATGCTTCACTTTGTAGCTTCAGAGTTTGACTCACCAGACCTCCCTGGAAGCGGTGCGGAGTTTATGGATGAGGAGTTTCTCTCTCTATTAGATAGGGCTCGAGACGAAGCTGGTGTATCATTTAAGATAACAAGTGGCTTCAGAACTCCTGAGTACTCTATCGACTTAAAAAAACGAGGCTATCCAGTAGCTCGTAACTCGTCACACCTTAAAGGACTCGCAGCAGATATCGCTGTGACAAGCTCCGCGAATAGGCTCATAATACTCGAAAGCTTACTCTTTGTCGGATTCCGTAGAATCGGGATAGGTAAGGGATTCATTCACGTAGACCTCGACAGAGCGAAGGTCCAGGATGTCGTCTGGGTGTATTAACAATACGCTGTTAATTACTTTTATTGGTTTTTATTTGGTATCGGACATAAAGTGTCCTATCTTTGTGGTATGCAAAACGAAAACACATTAAAACAATTGTACTTTCTATTAGATAATAATATGGAGGTAAATATTTACACTTCTGATTATGAAGTAAAAAACGATAGAGGCTCTTTGATAGTTGTATGTAAGCGTAATCAATATACAATTGGCTTGCCTCATGAGGATATAAAAAAGTGTTTCACTAACAAGTGGAACGTAAGAGAAAATAAAGAATTACAAGGCTTCAATATTATAGCATCATAAATAAAAACACACAAAACACACAAAACACACAATCACATGAAGTATTTATTATTAGAGAAGTTAGATTTCGCAATCCAAGAGGAGAGCATTGCAAAAGTATCTTATAAGTCAAGATATAAAAATAACGTGACTCTCGGAGAGGCTCGAGATTTATATGATGAGCTCTGCGATGCTGAAGAGGCTACAGATGCAGCTCAGCGCGATCTGTTAGTGAAGTTAAGCGATCAGTATTACGCGCTTTATTATGAAGATATGAGTTACGAAGATTGCATTGATTATGCAGAGAGGCAAGTGGATAAAATTACTTACAGAATCAAAACACGAGTTAACACTAAATTAAATTAATATGAGTTTCTTAAATAACAACTACGAGAGAGCTGCTACAGGTAGCCAATATCTAAAATTTGCCCCAAACGATAAAGCGACAATCCGCATAATATCAAAACCGATGGAGGGGATAGAAGTCTGGAAAGATAAAAAGCCTATCCGCTGGAAGTACTCTGGAGAGATGCCTAAGGAGGCGTATAACGCAGATGATAAGCCAAAACCATTCGCAGCGTTTGGAGTATGGCACTACGAAGAAAAGTGTTATAAGATATATCAGTGCTCTACTCGCTCAGTATTGCAAGAGCTCGCAAATCTCAACGACGTCGAAGGTGATCCACTGAGCTACGACTTGACAATAACACGCAAGGGAGCTGGTTTAGATACTAAGTACTACGTCAAAGCGAGTCCAGCGAAAGAGCTCACAGAGGAGGTCCTCCAGGCTTCTCAAGAGTTCGCAGCGAATGTCGATCTCGAAGCTTTATTCACAGGAGATAACCCTTTTAAATAATGGATATTGATAAGCTCACATTAAGCTTCAGCAGTTTAAAGCAGTTCGGCAAATCTCCAGCTCACTTCGTAGGGTACAAAAACCGCATCTTTAAGCAGTCCGCGCCTATGCGTAGAGGATGGCTCACTCACCTTATAACGCTCGAGCCTGAGAAGATACAAGAGCTCCAGGTGCTGGACGTAGCAACGCGAGCGAATAAGCAGTATAAAGAGGCTGTATTGAATCACAAAGATGGAGAGAATGGAGTCTTTACAGCTCGAGAGATGCTGGAGGCTCAAAACTTAGCTCTCGCAGTTAAAGAGCATCCGCTTGCCAGTAAGCTACTCAGTGAAGCTGTAGAGCTCGAGAAACATCTTAAATGGGAGATGGACGGGGTGAAGTTTCATGGGTACGCTGACATTATAGGGAGCGATTATATCGCAGATTTAAAGATAACAGATAATGAGCCAAAGAAGATACAAAGATGGGTGATGGATAACCTCTATCATATGCAGCTCGCGATGTATTCAGAGGCTGTCTTTCCTGGACGCGATATGACAAATTATCTCATAACAGTGGATCCTAACTCTCCACATGGAGTTGTAGTATATGAGCTCAGTAGAGAGATGATGGAGGACGGCTTAAAACAGGCACAGCTGGAGCTCACTATGTTTAAGATGTGGTATAAAGAATGGGATGGAGAGAGCACACCCAGGAGTTACGACTTCTATGAGCGCGAAAACGAGCCTATGATATTAGAGCTCCCAAACTGGTACAAATGAAGGATTATATACTTAGAAAATACGGCACGAGGCAAAACTTCGCAGACTCTGTAGGTGTAGACGTTAGAACAGTGTACAGATGGATAAACATAAGCGCAATGCCTATGCTGAAGCACGCAGATAAGATTGTGCAAACTTCAGACACAACACGACTGGAGCTCATCGGAGAGATACTATTTAACGAGGAGCAAAAGGAGAAATGAAAACAGGCGTGTGGATTCCGATTGAGATTTGGGAGCTGTCAGAGCTCACACTTTTAGAGAGGTATATATACTCAGATATTTGCAGCTTTAATAAAGCTGGTCGCGTCTATTTTAAGACAAATAGTAAGCTCGCAGAGGAGTGTAAAAGCTCCACAGCTTCAATCAGTAGAGCTGTATCTAATTTAGTAAAATTAAGTCATATTAAAGTTGAACAAAGCTCACCAGTTCGAAAGCTTGTACCTAATCAAATTGATGAGGCACCTAATCAGATTGATGAGCCACCTAATCAAATTGATCAACCACCTAATCAAATTGATGAGCCACCTAATCAAATTGATCAACATATAAATAAAGTAATAAGTAAAAGAATAAGTAAAGAAATAAATACAATAACAAAAGAGGTTGTTTTTCCATTTACTCAAAATGAATTTATAGAAGCGTGGAGCATTTGGATCCTGGAGCGAAAAGAAAAGAAGTTAAAAAGCTACACTCAGAGAGGAGAGCAATCTGCGCTCCACAATCTCCAGAAGATATCTGGTGACGATTATAAAAAAGCAATACAAATAATAAATAACTCAATTACTCATGGATGGCAAGGATTATTCGCTCTCAAAGAGCAAAAAACAAAATTCCCTAAAACAACATCAAACACACTTGACTGGATTAATAAAGGCGGTCGATAGTGTTGCGCGAAATCTTACAACGAAAGAGGCGTTTAACGATGGTTTAATAATTCAATCAGCTAATAAAGTAGATGGATCCTCTACAAGAGCTCTGTTATACAGTCAAATTGAAAAGCTGGTGCGCTCAGTTAATGCGACTCGAGGCTTTCAGACTGAGGGAGATATACAAGATGCAGTTGAAGATATTATAGAGATATTTCCATCGCTCAAGATGGAGGAAATATTATTGTGCTTTAAATACATACGACAAGGCAAATATGAGCTCTATGGTAATCTCACTACGAACACTTTGATTAAATGCCTACACAATTACGAGATAGAGCACACAGTGCCCTTGAGAGAACAACAGCACAGAGAACAAAAGCCGTACGTCAATGGTATGATAGACTGGAAGCGTTTAAGCGAGGCCATAGTACTTCCTAAAGAAAAGAAGACTCTTGAGGAGGCTGGCGGATCCGTTCATTTAACCTTAGAAGATTTTAATGAAATCGCAAAAGCCCAAAAAGAAGCGTACCAAGCGCAAAACCTTAGTGAGTAACCTGGATAAGTTTTTCTCTCGCTTCGTGAGGTGGTCCGCTGCTGACTCAGACGGTAATGTCAAGTGCGCCACGTGCGAAACGATAAAGCACGTTAAGGAGATGCAGAATGGTCACTTTATGAGTCGTAGACATTACAGCACGAGATGGCACGTTAAGAACACAGCTCCTCAGTGTTACGGGTGTAACATAGGGAGTCAAGGGCAACAGTTTAAGTTCTCAAAATACTTAGATAAGAAGTACGGACCAGGTACAGCTCAACACATGGAGGATAGAGCAGAGCTATCACGTAAATACACAGATGCAGAATTAAAGATATTAGGACAATACTATAAAGATAAAGTCGATGAGCTTATTAATAAACACAGCTAAAGCTGAAACAATACAAAGGAATGGAGAGAGACTACTCGATACACTTGGGTACGACTCAAGGCGGTTATATAAAGTCAATCACTCTCAAGGTATAACAAGGGAGGAGTCTCTTATACGAGGTATCATGATGTACCAGCTCAGGCAATGCACAGGATATACTATGGAGGTTATCGCTGACACATTCAGAATGAACACCGCATCGTGTTCTTACTGGTGCAAAAAGATAACAGATTATCAATCTATCAATGACGATATAGTGATTCAGTACGTCGAATACATTAAGCCATGAGTTACACAAGTGAAGAGCTCAAGGAGATAGCAGAGAACATCGAAGCGTTCAGAGCCCAGGAGTTAGCGAAGAAGAAGCTAACAGTTACAAAGAATGAGAGATTACATTACATAGTTAAAGACCTTTATAAGATAAGTCATGGCGTATATACCAAAGAAGCAGAGGCAGAATATATATCACACTACAACTCCAGCACATGAAGGACGCACGTATAAAGAGAAACGATATAATACTCGTAGGTGGCGCAATCTGCGCAACGCTTTCATCTCCCTTAATCCTTTGTGCGCTGTTTGCAATCGACTTGCAAGTGTTTGCGATCACATTGATTCAGTCCGCGGAGGTGGGAACTTCTGGTATGGACCATTTCAAGCACTCTGCACACACTGTCACGCAGTCAAGTCAGGTAAAGAGCGTCATGAACTAAAGAAATAAATAAAAAAAGCCAGGGGGTAGGGGTTTAACAAATCTGTTGAGCCC
>Ga0114906_1000655_pt1 | contig 19089 bp, 6 predicted proteins | sample MalvirDeepMed_M9_FD_89687 | JGI IMG/M metagenome (GOLD analysis project Ga0114906, IMG submission 89687) | Marine viral communities from the Global Malaspina Expedition - Malaspina viral metaG DeepMed_M9 | ecosystem: Environmental > Aquatic > Marine > Oceanic | place: Mediterranean Sea...
GAGTATGCCCAGCGCCAGGAACAGGGGCCAGGCGGAGGATGTCAGGGCAGCGGCGGCCTGATCCGGTCCTGCCGGCACGAGCAGCACCGCGACGAGGACCAGGAAGGCGATCGCCAGTACGGCCGGCGCACTGCCTCGGGCGGCCGCGAACTTGAAGGCGAAGATGAACAGCGCGTAGGCCGCTCCGGCGCCGAGGCCGGCGGCGATGGCCATCGGGCCGATTTCGGCGGCTTCGAGATCGTGGATTCCGGTGAGCAGCCCGACCCCGATGAGCACCAGCGCGATCCCGATCCCCTTGAGCAGGGTGGGACGTTCGAGCCCGAGCAGGAACGACGCGACGAAGACGAACACGGGTGCGCAGTACATCAGCGGCGCGGCGATCGAAACGCTCGCGTGCTCGACGCTGATGAAATACAGCGTGAAATTGCCCGCGACGCCCAGGCCGGCCAGGGCCGACCAGAACCACAGACTTCCGCACCTGAACTCGGTGCGCCGGCGAGGATGAACGACGAGCCACCCGGCCATGAAGAGCAGGCCGGTCGCGCCCCGGACCAGGGCGATGAGGTACGGGTCCCAGCCGCGCTCGAGGAGCATGCCGCCGATGCCGCCGGAGACGCCCCAGAACAGGGCCGCGAGGATCAGGAAGATCGGGCCGGAATGCCGCATGGTGCAGGAACTCGCGCGCCCACCGCGCCGGTCGGAACCGCCACCAGTGTCTCATCCGGGCGGCCGTGCTTCAAACGAGACGAGGTGGTCCCGGTTTCTGCGAAACGGCTTCTGCGCCCCGGTTCCTGCGCCCCGGTTTCTCAGCGGCTTCCAGCACCTCCGAGTTCGGCTTCGATCGACGCGATCGCGTCCTCGGCGTGTCCGGCCATTTCCGGGTAGTGGATCATCGCGTAGATGTTCTGGACCAGCCAGAAGCGCAGCTGCCCCGGCAGTGCGTCGTCGGCGGCGGCGCGGCGCATGGAGTCGGCCACGTCCGCTCGGCCCTGGAGCGATGCCGTACAGCCGTCCAGCAACCGCTCGACCTGCCCCTCGGTGATTTCGTAGCAGTCCTGCCAGAGGATTCGTGCGACGTCCGGTGCAAGGTGCCCCCGGACTCGCTCGCGGAACGGCGGCGGGGTCTGGTTGACGGTTTCCCAGCCGGACAGGTACTGGTAGTACGGCCGGATTCGCTCGCGGAGGGCGAGGTCGCGCGGCAGGCCGAGACGGCGAAGTTCGTCGGCAGTGGTGGTGGCCTGTGCCGTGCCCCAGACCTGCGAGGCGTGGAAGAGATCGACGAGCAGGTCCGCGCAGCGCGGCTCGCAGGCGCCCCCCGACTCCAGGTGGGCCAGTGCGCGCTGGCCGCCTTCGACCACGCGCGCGGTGAAGGTCGCGCGGTGCGAGAGCGTGCGCAGATTGCCGGCGATCTCGTCGTGCAGTCGACCCAGGTAGGCCTGCTCCTGGTTGGCGAACACCCGTTCCTCGTTCCAGTTGCTGACCTGCAGGCCGACGAAGATGCCGACGACCACGATCAGGAATTCGATCAGGACGGTGAACCAGTCCTGGCGGCGAAGGGCTTCGGCAAGGCGTCTGAGAAGCATGGCGTGGTTCCCGGTTCGTTTCTGCGGATGATCGACGTCCGCCGGACGGTAAAAGGCGCGGGCAGCGGACCCGACTCGCTGCCGATCCACGCTGCGTCCGGCCCGGGCAGTCTGCCCGGTTCGTTCGCTGTGCGCCACTGCGGCCTGCCGACGGCGAAACGAACCGGCGCATCGAACGGCGGCGGTCAATCGATTTCCTACGGATCTCCGAGTCGATTTCCTACACGAGGACGGGTCGTTTTCTGATTATTCTCCCAGGAGAGCCCCGGTACCTTGCCATGCTCGCTCGCGCGGATTTGGCGTTGAGGTCCGGCAGGCATCGCAGCGGAATGAGACGTGATGTGTCGAAACACGAGAGAGTGGGTCACCGGGATGGTGGCGATGATGGTGGCCGCGCCGGGTATCGCGCTCGGCGCCTCGTCGCTGCCGGCGATCGGCTATTGCGACGGCTGCAGCGTCGCCATGCAGTGGCGCCTGGCCGCCGAGGCGAAGGCGCATGACCTCGGCGCGTTGGAACGAGTCGGGCAGAAGATCTACATCGTCGATCGCGTGGGGGAAGCAGTTGCAGCGTTCTCGGTCCGGCCGCGGGGCGGGACCGGCATCGGAGCCACGAGCGACAAGGAGAACGAAGGAGGGCGACGCGGGCGGGATGAGCGCGGCCCGGTGGAGGTGGTCAGGATCGAACCCGACCCGGCCGTTCAACGATTCGTTCTTGCTGGGCTCCGGGCCGCGAACGAGGTCGATCGCTCGCTCGCGGTCGGCCGCATTCCCATCGAGGATCTCGGCCTGGCCGCGCGCGTTCCCTCCGCGATCGACCTGGTCGGACCGGAATCCAGCGACGCAGGCGGCAATCGGGCGGCGCTGGGCGATGCGCTTGAGTCCTACGTGAACCGAATCATCGGCGACGCCGCGGCAACGCTCGATGAGCCTGCCCGTGCGGTGATGGCGCAGCTGCTGACCGACAGTTCGAAGGCTGCGTCCGGTGGTTTCGTGATCGCTTTTCCGGACGGTACGACGATTCGCGTCGCGCTGAACGGGTTGCAGCGACGATTGCCGCGGCCATCGCCGCGGCCATAGCAGAACCTTCCCCAGGACGCGCGGAAGTAGAGCTTGGACATCCATCCAACAATGCAACATCCCAGCTCGGTCATTTCCCGGTCTATCGGCCAAGGACGAAACCGAGGTCCCGAACCAGGCCCTTGACCACGTCCAGGACGCGACCGCCTGAGAGCGCCTGAGAGCGCCTCTGAGGCGTTTTGGGGCCCTCTCCGCTGCAATGCCCCGGGAATCGCAGTTCAGGGGGGCTTTGCAACCGAGTGCAACGGCTTTGCAACGAGGTCTTTGGCGGGGCCCGTTTGCGGCGCGGCGCCGAATCCGGCAGAATCCTCGCTACTCGGTCGTGGGGGCCGGGCAATCAACCAGGAGGGGCTTTCATGAAGCGATTTTTTCTCGCGGCATCAGTTCTCGCGGTCCTCTCGGCGTGCGCTGGCTATGAGCCGGCCGTCCGGGAAGCGTCGATTGAGCACATCACCGAACGGAACTACACGATCGGCCAGCGTCAAGAGGCATTCGTCGGAGACCCGCTCGTTCGCGTGAAGGACTACTACGTCCGCAAGCTGGCACAGGAAACCGTGTCCGCGGAGCAGGACGTCGAAATTCGAATGGACCTTCGCAGGCCTGTGGTTATTCCGGCAGGGCGGAGTGTCACGGTGCTGGGAACGAAGGAGCACGACGATCGCGAATACCGCATCGTCCGCGTGCCGGAGTTGCAGGACGGCGGGCAGATGCTGCTCACACCAGACGGCCAGCTGACCGGGGAGTATCTGAATGTCTACGGGATGGTGACTCCGCTAGACAAGCACAAGGTGCTACCGGAGCGTGTGCGATTCGTCTCCGGCCAGGACACCATCGTGGTTCGGGATCGCGAGTTTTACAATTTCGAGCTGGTCTACTCCGGCTCCAGCTCAGGTTCCATGAATCTCCTCTATCGCGAGTACGCCCCCGGCGACCTAGTGCGGCCAGCGTTCACTCAGGAGCTGACCTACGACCTGGACGCGGAGAGCATTCGATTCCGGCAGGTGCAGCTGGACGTGCATCGTGCCGACGGGCAATCGATTGACTACACGGTCCGAGCAGACGGCCTTTGAGAGGCGTCGAGGCAGCTTCACGTTGTTTTCGACTCAGAATGGAACAGCAGATTCGGAAAGAGCATGGCAGTTAAGTCCGAATCAAAGAATGACATGCTGAGCTACTGCAAGGCTCTCATTTCTTACGCGATGGGTGTCTCCGTTGTTGTCCGTTGTTTTCCGCCAGAGCCTCGCACACGATTCTTGACATCCTCTCGCTGACGATTTAGTGTCATTCGCGGGTAGGGAGCAGCTTGTGATTGAATTGGCGAAGCTAAATGTCTTACAGATCCGTCCGGCGTATCTTCAACGCTGTTTAGGGACGGGTACGTCTGTCACGACCTCCAAACCATCACCTTCCATCTTTCAAGGTTTGAATCGTGCGCAGATTGCCAGAGTGTTCCCATTGCCGATGGGTTATCGGCGTTGTACTCGTTCTCCTTTCCATTGCAACCGTCGCTCAGGAGCCAACCCTCCCACAGCCTGTTGATCTTCGTAGCTTCGAAGACGAGTTCCGCGGTCTGCTAGGGCGGGGCTCCGACTCCGCAGAGGCTCTCTACTCCGACCGTTGGTTCCAAGCGAGTTTTGGTGCGTTGCGCGCGAGGTATAGAGCAGCGACAGCGGCGCAATTGACATCCACTGCGGAGCTAACTGTTAGTGGAGAGTGCACGAGTTCACCGTGCGGACGGGCTCCGAGTCCAGGAGGCGTCGATCCTGCACTCCCGCGTCCGCGTATCTTGCGTCATGCAGTCTCAGATCTTGGGGACGGCCGAACCGCAATAAACTTGCACTGGGCTCTTGAATCAGGCGCTATTTCACAGCCGGCTTTGCCCGGCGAACTTCCTGAGCCCGTTGCCTACGAGATTTTGGTCGAATCAGGCGATGAGTTCTGGGTTTTTGAAGTTAATCAATCGAGCACGTTTGCTCCGCCACGGGTTGGAAGAAGAGTGGATGGCTCAAAGCGCGGATACATCGATGGAGCCGAGTCGCGCTACCAATTGCCGCGTCAAAGAGTGCAGCGGAACGCAAGGCTGGTCATTGATCGCTTCGACGGGGCAGCCATATCAGTGGTTGCTTTATTTGATCCAGTTTACCTCGCTCCGGAAATTTCGAAGAGCGCTGTAATTGGTGGCTTCGCCGGAGGTGAAACTCAGGGCCATCGTCGGCATTCAACGGCAGGCGAAATCCAGCTCCTTGGCAACGCAGAGGCTGTGAACGAGAGAGCCGGCAAGTCCGGTGGTGCCCTATACACAGGCCCCGCCCTTGCTCAGTGCATTCGTTCGAACAAGAAGTCAGCTGGGGTCGATCAGAATTCGCAATTGACGGTCCTCGATTGCACGAACTATGGAATTACGTCGCTCCAAGGCATCGATGCTGTCCCTAACCTCCAAATCCTCATCCTAGACCAGAATCCCGTATCCGACTTAGGCCCGCTGACCGCTCTAGCTAACCTGGAGACGCTAAGTCTGGTTTCTACCAATGTCCCTGATTTTGGACCGCTCAGCGCGCTCACGTATCTCCAATCCGTGAATTTATCCGGGATTTCCGGATTGTCCTCCGAGAAGAGTCTCGACTTGGCGCCATTGGCCAATTTGCCTTATCTAGAGGAAATCATCGCGATCGGTCTTCCTCTCGACCCCCTGCCAACCTTTGCAGGCCCTCTTAGGGAGGTGCTGCTCTCAGGATCAACCGTCAACGACATATCGGGTCTCTATGGGAAGACGATGCTTGAGCGTGTCTCCCTGAGCAACACCCAGGTTGGAGACATAAACGCCCTTATTGAAATAGCCGAGATGTCGGGCTCGGCATTGGGAGACGTTGATCTGAGCGGGCTCGATTGGCTCTATTGCCCTCAAATCAACAGGCTAACCGCGCTTATTGAGCCCGCGCCTGCTGGAATGGCGGGAGTCTCGGAGCCCACGGCCTGTGAGGATTCTCTGCCGGTGCCGCATCTGCTTTCATCGGTTAGCAATGTGGTCTATTCCGACAACTTCACCCTGAGTTGGCAGATTCAGGACGCAGTCACTGCTCCTGTCTATGCTCAACTTGAGCGAACCATTCCCGGGACGCACGCAGCGGCAGCGATCGAGGCTGGCCTGGAACCCAACCAGGCGCACGTCAATACCGAGCGTCTAGAAATCGGTCTTCACTACTACAACGTTCGTCTTTGTGTTCCAGCCGGAGCCGCTGCAAGTTGCGGCGGCGCGTCTGAAACGTTTGCAGTTCATCGACTCGGAGATCGAACTACACCGATTTCGGCTGCCTTGGGAAACATCTCGGATCCAGACCTTCGCCAGTGTCTGTCCGACGCGACGATTGGAGCGGATGAGGTAGGAGAAGTCACGCAGGTTTCGTGTCGCAGCTACGGTGTTGGCTCTACCGACAGGCAGACTGCCCTGACTGGTTTGGACCAGTTCTCTGAGCTTGTCTATCTCGATCTAGCAGATAACAGCATTGGATCGCTCACACCGATACGAAATCTTCTCAAGCTAAGCACTGTTGACTTGTCGCTTAACCCAATCAACGACTCTGCTGAATTGGTCAATTTTGCTAGTGAATCCGGTGTAGGGGAGCCGAGGAGTTTTTATAGGATTTCGCTCACCAATACCGGAGATGTTGCGAACAACATCGATCCAGTTTCAGGTCTTGCAAGCCTCAATGGAGCGGGGGCAGATGAACCACCTCGAATCCAGCGGCTGTTTGTTTCGAACAACGCTATTACACAAGTTCCGTCTCTTGTCGGAATTGAAGTTCTGGATGTCTCTGGGAATCAACTTCGGACCCTTAGCAGTAGTTTTGCTGATGCGCCTCCAACGTGCACTGGGGCTTGTATTGACCCTTCGTCCAGTCTGACTAGTATGAACCTTGCTGGCAACAATCTCGGCACAAATGCCACAAGCAGCCTTTCATTGTTAAGAGATTTTGTAAACCTCCAGACCCTTTTGGTTTCCGAGATCGGACTTAAGAGCCTAGCCTGGCTTGTTGAATCAAGTTTTGGGGCTTTAACGACTCTCGATATTTCAGGGAATCAAGGTCTAGATGATTTAGGTCGGCTTGCAAATCTTCAGCAGCAGGGCCTGACTCTTCTTGCTTCGGAACTTCCAATAGTTGGGATTGGGGGCGAAAGTGGTGGTGAAGGGGCATTGCGTCTTCCGGTCATGGAGAATCTTGAGTCGCTAGTGCTCAATGGCGCGCAGCAACTAGTTTCATTAAGGAGGCTCGATGGCTTCATCAATCTATCAAGCCTTGCGGTTTCTGATTCCCAACTCGGTGCCTGCGAGTACGTGGGCTATCAAGTAGTGGGCGGCGTAGTCGTTTCGACCTCAGAGAGTCAGTGCGAGGGCCTGGAGTTCCTTGACGACCTTCGACAGAAAGATACAGATCCGAGCACACCCGGCGTTCAAGGAATAGGGCTGTGGTCGCTGACGCTTGCGAACAACGGGTTTAATAGCCTAGCTCCCCTTAGTCGATATTTTGATTGGAATCCGCTCTACCGGACGCAAAGAGCGTATGTCTTCACGTTTAACGGCGAAGGCAGCCTAAGTTGCGAGGGCTTGGCCAGAGAAACTGCTCCGACTCTATCGCCGCCGTCGACTTGCATTCCAGACCCGGTAGAGCCCGAGAGCTTCAATCTCGCCGGATCCATGACCTCTGCTGAAGTCGAGTGGAGTGGATATAGGGATTTCGTTCCGGACTCAGTCAAACTGCGAGCGATTGGTGCGTCAGGAAGTGTGGCTGAAATGATCGTGCCGCCCAGCGCGCTGAGCGCATCAATTGATGGCCTCTCGGGGCAGATAGATTCGTTTCTGGCGCTCGAGATTGAGAGTTGTGTTGGTGATTTGTGCGGTCCCCCTAGCCCCCATCTTGAGGCGCGATACCCGCTACTTTATCCAATCGATGTGGCTACCAGCAATGCCGGGACGACACTAGTTGATCTGAGCTGGAGTTATCCAGCACTTCCCCCTGCTAACCAAAGTGACGTTGGTTTTCGTTTCCGACCCTTTGTTCCTTCCGGGGCAGTCAGCGAAGTAGTCGTGCCGCCTGGTGCTCCTATGCAGATCCTAGGAATTTCCGCTGGCGAGTATCCTGGGGGACATGGCCGGCTTGAGGCGTGCGAGTTTTTGGGCGGTACGCTGCAGCGATGCCGAGATGGTCTACTGGTCTCGTTTCGTGGCGATGAAATCGATCCAACGCTCAGCGTTCCCGAGTTCGACGTAGCAGCTCCCGTGGGGAATGAATTTGATCTTGCCTGGGATACTGAATCGGAAGATACGCATTATCGCGTAGAAGAATTGGTCTGGCCGGTCTCCGGCTCTGATTGGGCGGTTTTGCAGGAATATTCAGTGGAAGGCGCCGCGCTGTTCGTCAAGCGGGCTAGTCGCTCTGTCGGGGCCCAGGATTTTGGGTATCGAGTCCAACGTTGCCAAATTGACACTGCGGGCATTGAGTTCTGTTCTGCCAAGAGCTCTGTACAATCTCATTCGCACGCACAGACGGGCAACCTTGCGCCACCGATCGCTCCAGTCGCGGATACAGGCGCCAATTCATCGGTGTGCTGGTTTGAGAATAACGGCGGGTTTAGCCTGCGTTGGTCCTACGACTGGCAGATTCAGGATTCGGGGCCCCCGGAATTCGGCAAGACGCCTACTCACTTTGAGCTGATCCGGAAGCCTGTTGGGAACACGACTGGCTGGGCGGCAGTTGGCACACCGACTAAATTCTCCCAGGCTGCCGCAGCAGAGATTTCATCAAGCGAACCTATTGAATGGTACTGGGAGTCAGCGGCGTACCCATGGCCAACTACCGACTATGATTGGTCGATTCGGCCAATAATCGAGGGGCAGGTGGGCTCCGTCACGGGCCTTCCTGAGGTTCCAATCGGTACGGGCTCCGCGCCGAATCCCGCCACTAGATGTTCAAGCCTTCCCGCAGGGCGAAGTGCCGCGGGACCAACCCCGGACGACATTAAGCCCGGGCACTACGTCTCGGAAGATCAGCTCCGGCAGGGCTGGAGGTTCTTCTGGTCAAGTTCTGTCAGATTCGATGAGGTCAACGACTCACTGAGCCGAGCATTCGATCTATTCGGCGTCTGGTACACGTACAAGATCATTGATGGTGAGTGGTCACCTGTTTGGTATTACACGCGGATGCAGGCTATCCCGGAAGAGGATGGAACAGGGCGTGTGTTTGAGGGAGCACTGCTCTATCCGCAACAGCCTGTTTCGGCGCAAGACCCTGCCACTTCTGGGCGCTTTAGCTCCCGTGACCTCAAAGTGGGAACCGTACGTTTGCTCTTTGAGGGCGATACATCGCCTACGTTACCTGGATCACCGATGTTTTCCGGCGAGAATCCATGGATTGAGGTGAACGTAACCCATGGGGACGGTTTGTATGGGCATGATTACTTCGTACTGGATGACTATTCCGATTATCAGACAAACCCAGACGACCCGACTAGCACGCCATTTGATCATGCGAATCTGCATTCTCACTGGAATGGTATTTGGACTCCTGGTCCCTTGTTCGGCCTTGCTAATGGGAGACTAGGTGTTAATGAAGTTTTCTCTGTAGAGTGGATCGCAGGAGACGGATACTCAACTGCACTGAACACCTTTGACGTAAGTGGCGACCCAATTTGGCTCATTGATTTTCAGGAAGAGGCTGCTAACCCGGCTCATGGAGACTGGCGTCTTCAGGACACGATGCTTGTGCCGTTCCCGGGATTTAGTCCCTTTGTTGACGAAGCTGCGCCAGACGTAACGCCGGAATACATGGATTGGATCGGCCAGGAAATCTCTTCGGGAGGGCTCGCACGTAGCTATCTATCGCAGCCTGGATCACTGGATGACGCGTTCCGAGAAGGTGAAATGTGTTGGAACATCGACCTCACCCTGCCTAACGTCAATGGACAAGCCGGCGATCACAGACGCGTCAATATTGAAGCCGGAGTGCTCGACGGAGCCGGGTTCTGCGGGAACGCTGTCACAATAAGGAAAGTAGCCAGTCTGCACCATATCGATTGGGTCGGACCGGCGGTGTGTTTGTTGGGCGCAGGTCCCTGTGAATACCGTGTTTCCTGGTTAACTGAAGATCAATTCCCTGGGGCAACCCCGATGGTTCAATCATTGTCGGGTGGGTTGATCGACCTTAATCAGTTTTGCGAGAACCAGCCTCAATCAGAGGGGCTCGCCTTTGGGGCCGAGAATATACGTTGCGTTGTGGCCAACTACGATGCGACCAGTAACACTAACCCGCGATTTGTTCTAGTAAGCAATCACGTCCCCGGCACGGCCCAAGACCAACAGATTATCGCTCGCTCGAAGACGATGATCATCAACAATTCCGGCAGTGCATCCCCTGCACCCGTTCTAGCGAGCGATGCTCCTAGTCCGGTATCTCCGGGTGCGGCAGACGATCTCTTGAATTTAGCAACCAGCGCCCCACACGCGGAGATCGCAGGGCAGGTTGGCGACTTCAATGTCACCCAAGGTGGGGCCGCAGAGTACGTGTATCCCATCATGACAGCGCAAGGCCGCGGTGGCTTGTCTCCGCATATTGCACTCCGCTTCAATAGTCAGAGTGGTCCCGGTCAGGCCGGGCACGGCTGGAATTTGTCGGGAGTGCCCGTGATCTCTCGGTGTGGCCAGACTTGGGCCCAGGACTTTGCTCATTCATCGATTCAACTCAACGACCAGGACCGTTTTTGCCTCGACGGCCAGCGCTTGATGTTCGCCGGTCCTGCCGGCAAGCAGTATGGTGAGGCAGGTACTGAATACAGACTGGAAATCAACAATCACACTCGATTCCTGCTCCTAGAGCAGGATGGCTCCGGCGGTGCAGTGAAATTCTTTGCAGCGCAGTCGAGAGATGGGCTGACGCGCTACTACGGCTCTCCAGAATCGAGTTCTGATTACGACCAAGCGCGGATTGATGTGCCCGGAGGTCAAGCCCAGTTTGCATGGCCGCTGAGTCGAGTTCAGGACACCAACGGAAACTTCATAAATTACGTTTATGACCAGGGCGTCGGGAGTGGGCTTGAGTGGGTGCTGGACCGCATTGAGTACACGATGAACGAGGATCTTGGATTCTCGGCGGGTCATTCCGAGATTGATTTTGTGTGGGCTGACTTGCCGCAGCCACGAGAGTCCTTTGTTGCCGGAATAAAGCTGAGCCGGTCCAAGTACATCAGAGAGATCCGCTCCACGACGGACCAAGGGCAAATCCTGAGGAAATACGTACTACGCAATGAAACTGAACGCACGGCTGCTCAAGAGCCGGTTTTGGAGGCAATCGACGAATATTACACGGCATCAGACAAGTTTGAAAACTCGGTCGAATTTGAATCGTCGAACTTCCAGCTAACACGAAGTGCGCCCGTCATGGGGCCGACCATCACGCAGAAGCTTCGATCCGCACGCGCAGGCGACGTCGACGGCGATGGGCGTGAAGAAATTGTATTCCTTGAAGAAGGCGCTGATCCCGGCAATGGACAGGATCCAGAAGTCTTCTTCGGCTACTACGACTTCAACGTAAATGGCAATGGGATAACCGGCGGGACACTTTCAGCGTCTCGTTTGAATACAGGCCTGACCTTTGCCGAAATCTCAAAGCATGGATGGACGCTGGCAGACTTGCATGGCGATGGGACCATGGGAATCTTGTATTTCGAGAACTTCGAGCAAGAGGATCTCCAGGGGAGGATCAAGTTTGCTCCCTGGGTCAACGGCCTAGGCTCCGGACCGAGATTCCAGACTGCATACGTAGTCAGTTCCATCGACGTTCCAGAGGCTACGCCTATCACTTCAGGCGCACCTGTACTTGGGGAAAACGTCTTCATCAACGTTTCCGCCGCGGATCTCAACGGGGATGGGCTGAGCGAAGTGATTGCGCTCTTGGAGCCTGAAGAGGGCTCCTACCTTTCAGGAGCAACGCTTCTTGGGTGGGCGTTTCACAATATGAATCACCGAGAAAATGGTGTCCCTGGCTCGGCTAATTGGAGCAGTGAGGGCGTCCCGATTTCAGTCCCTTCCGAGACGTGGGCTGATCCAAACCCACAATACTGTACTGATTCAATCACAGGGCAACCGACAGTTGTGGCAGAGCCGCTCGTGCGGACACGAAGCGAAACTGCGGCTGCTTTTTCTCTTGATGGATCAGGGCAGTCGAGCCTGCTCGGAACTCAGCTGGTCGTGTATGTTTGCGATGGTGGTGGGCGGTTTGCACAGAGTAATGGACTTGAGGTCTTTACTCAGCAAGAAGTCGACACGCTGAATAACGCAACGAATGACATCCCACCGGCATCGATCCTGAGCGTTGGCCCAATGGAGCTCGATGCGGACTTCGAGTGCGAGTTGCCTGCAGCTAGTTGCATCCAAGACCAGTTTCCAGATTCCATAAACCCCGAATTCATCGGGACAATACCGGCACTAAACGAAGACGATGCGGTAGTTCCGGTTGATTTCAATGGAGACGGCCTTACCGATGTCGTCCATTTATCTGATAACGCGACGATTGCTGATAATTCAGATATTGATGTCTATATCAACAAAGGTTTCGATTCTGCAGCTGGCGCTTTTTTGTTCGAAATTGGAGCTGCACAGACAATCCCTGTAAAGACTGAGCATCGGCCCTTAGTGCGATTCAACGACGTCAACGGAGACAAGTTTCCGGATCTGGTGTTCTTCAATAGTATCGGTTGTAGCGGAGCGTGTCAGGCGGTGGTGATGTACTCAGATGGTGTTTCGTTCGTCGGGTCGGCCGGCGGCCTGCCCATTGCTCCCTCGCCGTTCATTAACAATGTGCTTTCCGATTACGACGCGTTTTTTATGGCTGACATTGTTGGAAACGGACGAGCCGACGCAGTAGGTGTTGTTCACGACGACGGGGTCTGGAAAGTACAATGGGCAGAGGCAACGCTCATTGGTGCCGGAGCCAACCAAGCTCTTGAGCCGATTCTCGCTCCGGTCACAAGGATCACGGATGGATACGGGGCAAACACGTCATTGTCCTACTTGCCTCTGTCTTCAAGTCGAGTTTATCGGAGAGATGCAGAGCGTTCAGCGAGCGACCTTGAAGATGCCCCGATCTATGATTTGGTCTATCCCGAGTATGTCGTAAGCCTTGCAAGTAGTTCAGCGCCTCAGATTGATCCTTCTGAAGGCGAGCCATTTGTTCAGACTGCAAGCGATTTGCCACCTCTACAGCAACAAGCGCGAACGGAAGTCCGGTACCTCTACACCGGCGCGAAAATCCAAGGGTACGGCCGCGGGATGCTCGGGTTCAGGGAGATGGCGACGTACAGCCAAGACACTAAGGTGCTGTCGATTTCCGAGTACGGACAAGAATTCCCATTGACCGGACTTCCAAAATCCACGTCTCGCTTTTACTTGGCGAATGGAGAATCGGATCTGCCGGCCATTTGGTCGGCCCACGATGGTGGACCACATGACATGTGCTGGCAAATCCCGTGCACGACCTACCTTGCTGATCGGAATTGGACCACTCTCTCGGAGAGCGAGACCGTTTATGCCCAATACTGGGACGGCGCTCAAAGCGGATCTCCTGGTCTATACCGTTATGTCCACGTTTACCCCGAGGCTGTGACCGAGACATCCTTCGATCTCCGCGTGGGGCCCGGAGGAGCGGTTTCAGCTGCATCGCCGGGGGGTTCGGTACTGTCGATCAAAGTGAGCGAGACAACAGGTATCGATGAATTTGGGCATGTGCTGGAAAGTGCTGTGACCACAATGGATGTGAGTGCGGTCGAGCGGCACCGAATCTCTACAACAAGCACTTATGCGAATCAGTCCGTGCAGACGTTCCCATCCTCCGTCAGTGATCCATTTGGATCCCTCCCTGCCTGGTTGTTGGGCCGCCTTAAAGGTTCCTGTGTGTCGCATTGGGACGATACGCTCGATTCCAGCCCCGCCCTGACCGGATATCGGGCGAGTGCCTTTGATTATGATCCGAACACCGGCCAGCTTGTCCGAGAAATTTCGGGCGCTCCAATGAGCTCATGCGCTAGCGGTTGGGAAGCTCAAGCCAGAGATGGGGATCAGGCCCAGCTCTTCGTCGACTACGGATACGACGAAGCCGGAAACCAGACATCCGTAGTGCGGAAATTTGCGGATGGCTTCACCGATGCACCTGGCTGGGAGTACCGGGCTAGTCGAACCAATTACGATGCCCAGTTCCGCTACCCAGAAAGCACGGAAGTGTTCGATGTTGAGCTCGCCACGACCGTTCCAACTCCGGAGACTGCCAGCCAGCCTGGCTGGCGCCTTTCTGAGGAGGTCCTTTCCCGGGATCAGTATGGAAACGTTCTTTCCATGGTGGACGAACTCGGACTGACGCATTCCGCTGCCTTCTATCCCTCGGGCGCGCAGAAGGCATCTTGGGGGCCATACGGTGACCTCGCCGCATTTCAGATGATTGACGAATCAGTCGCGCCCTCCGGCTACTGCCCTGGAGGAGGCGCAACGCGGTACTCGGAGCTCTCCGTGACTCGTACAGGCCGCTATGAGCTCAGTTGCAAGGATCTGCTTGGACGAGATATTCGGACAGTAACGCGCGGATTCAGCGACGTTGAAGGCTCAGGCTCTCCACGCTTCGACGAAGGGCCGCTGATCTACACCGACATGCAGTACGATTTTGAATCGCGCCCAGTGGCAGTTTCAGAACCCTATTTTTCAACGGCCTTGAGCCGCAATCTGGAGCAGTGCGAGCCGTCAACGAGTGGATCTTTCGACGATATAACGTGCCTCGCAGTGCCAATGTTTACACGAACGATCTACGACGACATCGGTCGAGTGTTCGAGATCTTTACACCCTACTACTCCAATGGCGATCGGCGGCCGGACTTGCTCCATTCCAGTAGTTTTATAGCCTTTACGAAATCGACGACAGACCCCTCCGGCTTCAGCACGTCGGAAACGGTTGACTCAGTTGGAAGGAAGGTTTATTCGGCGGCTGAGCATGGAGGCATTACTTCATACAGGTACGATGCATTTGGTCAACTCGAATTCGTAGACGGACCGATGGATGAGATGGTTGGCGCGAGTGATCAGATCGAGCTTTCCTACTCGGATATGGGGCATAAGCAATGGATGGAAGACCCCGACAAAGGCGCGTGGTATTACGCGCACAACGCCCTGGGGGAGCTGGTCTGTCAGACCGATGCGGAAGGTAATCTAACCGTGCAACAGCGGGATTCGCTCGGCCGTGTTACGAGGCGAACCGATGGAGAGACTCCTGGCCAGTGTGCCCGCGGGGTGTCCGGGCAGCTTGTAACGAGCTGGATCTATCACCGCGATGATGTTCCCGACCTGCAGAGCAACGCCAAGGTAAGTCAGCTCATATCGAGCCGGGTTGACTATGCGGGCGGTGCCTCGAGCATTCTTCCTAATGCCACGCCGCTAAATAACTTCTCGAGTCAGACAAAGGTTTTCTATGACGCACTCCTAGCGCGTCCGATGGAGACGCAGCGGATCATTGGCGGTCGCAACTATGTTTCGCAAGTCTTCTATGATTCGCTAGGTCGGACAAAAGCTGTTCGAGATACCACCGGCTCTGATCGCGGTGAGCAGTATCTGTTTTCTGTCTCCGGTCATGCTTTCGCTACCTACTCAGCTGACCGGGAAATCAACGCGAGCGTACCTCTCCATTCCATTCAGAGAATGAACTCTCGAGGAGACGTGATCGAGGCTACCTTGGGTAATGGAGTCAGTTCTCAGCGCCTCCATGATCCTGCACGAGGCGGCATTCAATTCTCGACTGATCAGGCAAATGGGAGCTTCGTAACGCTTTATGAGTATCAGTGGGATCGGATTGGCAATCTTAAACGACGGGACGACCTCGCCGATGGGGTGATGCGAAGTGAGTTCTTTGGATACGATCAGCTGACCGGCCGTCGACTGGAATCTGTTTGGGCAACCTCCGAACCCACGGCCCCTGCACCGGGTCCCGTTCTGGGCGGAGTCGACTGGGAACTGATTCAGTCCATGAACTATAGCGCTGAGTCAGGCAATCTCCAGTGCAAGCGGGACGGAGATCAGGATACGTGCTTCGATTTTGGAAGTGAGTTGGACTATGAGTATGACTCTGCGCGGCCGCACGCGGTGCTAGAGGTCTCAGCACCAGATCACTCTGGATCACTCGTATACAACTCTAATGGAGACATGGTTCGCCGCCAGGCGGGGACAGAAAGTCAAGCCTATGCCTATTCTTCGTTCTCGAAACTCGAAGTTGCGTGTGACGAGGTTCCCAGCAGCACCTATTCGGATTGCACGGTGTTCGCCTATGGAGCTGACCGCGCCCGCGTGGCGAAGTGGGAGTACGTCGGCACAAACTCCACGCCTTCGAAAATTACACATTACGTTGGCGGCAATGAATTTGAGTATCTTGGGAACGCACTCCCCGCTAATCTGGACCGTGTCAGGAGGCACTTCGCTGGAGGTGGTCTTGAGCTGATTGAGTGGTTCGGCGGGGTGGAAGCCAGCACCGTGACCTACCGGCACTTTGACAGTCTCGGATCCATAGTCGCGATCTCCGATCAGAATGGGAATGTAGACGGTCTCCGAATGAGCTTCGACGCCTGGGGCCAGCGACGGAATCCCTGGACGACGGAGCCATGGCGGCAATGGGTGTCTCAGCCCATTCCTGGCTGGTCGAGTGCCGTGATGGATATCACGCCGCGCGGTTACACCGGCCACGAACACCTCGATCGGCACGGGTTGATCCACATGAATGGGCGGGTCTATGACCCCCTGTTGGGCCGATTCTTGCAAGCTGATCCTTTCGTGGAAGACGTGGGGACGTTGAATCGGTATACCTACGTCCTTAACAATCCGCTCTCGTACTCCGACCCTAGCGGTTACTTCAGTTTCAATGATTTCGTCAAGCTGACAGTTTCTGTAGCCATCGGCTTCGGCACGCAAACATACGCGACTGCACTATGGGCCGATAAGCCGTTCCTCGCGATTGGGGTGGCAGCCGCCGGTGGGGGAGCTGCGGGTGCAGTCAACTCTGGGAGCTGGGATGGTGCCCTAAGTGGGGCGTTTGTCTCGAGTGTCTCGTTTGGAATAGGGAATGGACTGAAAGCGAACTTGGGCGGTGACTTTATTGACGGGCTGAGTGAAGCGGGCTATGCGGCCAAAATCGGCGCTCACGGTGTTGTTGGCGGGGTGGTCTCTGAGTTCCAGGGAGGCAAGTTTGGACATGGCTTCGCTGCCTCAGCCGTAACCGCAGCTGTGTCTCCGCATATTCACAATCCTGATGGAAACGAGTTCGCGCAGATGGTTCTTGCGGGACTGGTTGGCGGCTCCGTCGCGGAGATATCGGGTGGGAAGTTTGCAAATGGAGCTTTGACATCGGCGCTTCAATTCGCTTTTAATCAGGCCATTGGCGAAGAGCTCGCCCGTTTGAACAGAGTCCAGAGAGTCGTGAATCAACTTGAAGAGCTTGAGGTTGATCAGTTGGAAGTCTTGTTCAACCGCAGTCTTACGGAAGATCAGGCCGACATTTTAGTGCTCGATATTCAAACGAAGCTTATTCATGGAGCTAGAGGCTCAACAGAGGCTATCAGAGATGAAGCGAGAGCGATAATTGAGTCAGAGTATAAGGGCGCAGCGTTTGGTCGGGCGCGTGGGTTGGGAAGGCGGGCAGTTCAAGACGCGATTTCAAAAAGACTGGGCATTGACCGGCGTATCATTGAACAGTTGTCCCGTTCGCAGAGGGTCATCGATGAGGTGGATTCTATTGATCCAACGCTAAAGGGTGTAATAGAAGGAATCCAAGCTGGCAACGCAGATGTTTTGGAGGTGTGGGAGAGCTACTATGAGGAAAACTAACCTGCTTTTTCTTTTCGTTTTTGCCCTCACAAGTGAGAGAGCGGCGGCTGGGTGCGAAAATCTAACTCAAGTAGAAGGCCCTTCTTGGTCGGCTGTAGAGTTAAGCACTGTTAGCCTTGGTGAGGTAACTGTCCCCGTGCCAAAGAAGCTGGATAGAATTCGAATTAGAACAAGTGAAGGGTCGGAAAACATCACGTTTGCGAGTGAGTTCCCGAGCGAAATTCGGGATAGTAATTTGGAGCCGCAAGATATAGGAGTCTTTGCATTAACCATTCTCTTCGAATTCGAGATTGAAGATAATGCCGATGTGTATGAAGTTCTCCAGTCTTGCGAACACCCGCTTGGCGAACTGTACTTCGTAAAGATGTATTACGAGACCGAGCCGCGAATATTTCATCGATTTGTTCTACGTCTCTCCTCGGGAGTGACAATAACAGCGCTAGGTAGACGAGATGGTCTGAAGGCATACCTGGGGATACTTGCCAGACACAATGGTGTTCCGTAATTTTCCCAGAAAGGTTGAGGTTAATCACGTAAGCTTCCCCGTCAAGGAGACAGTTCAGAAGTAAAGACTCTGGCTCGTTTGGCATACTCCAGCGGGCTCAGATCGCCCAGCGAGTCGTGAGGCCAGGACTCGTTGTAGCGCCGTAGCCAGCGATGCGTTTCTTCGCGGACCTGATCAAGATCTTCGAACAGGTACAGGTCCAGCACCTCGTCGCGGTAGGTTCGATTGAAGCGCTCGATGAACGCATTCTGATTGGGCTTGCCCGGTTGGATGTGCTGCACCGTCATACCGTGGTCATCAGCCCAGTCCAGGAAGGCCTGACCGTTGAACTCAGGACCGTTGTCGGTGCGCAGCGTTGCCGGCAGACCCCGTTCGGCTTCGATCTGGCTGAACAGCCGGATCAACCGCTCTCCTGTAATCGACGTATCGATCTCGATCGCAACGCCCTCGCGGTTGAAGTCATCCAGCACGTTGAATGTCCGGAATCGAACGCCGCAGTAGAGTGCATCGGCCATGAAGTCGGCCGACCAGACCTGGTCCGGCCCCAGCGGCACTGTCAGCGGGATGCGTTCCCGGTTTGGCAGCCGGCGCTTGGTCTTGCGCCGGAGGTTCAGCCCGAGCGCACAGTACACGCGCCACAGGCGCTTGTGGTTCCAGGGCCGCCCCTCGGCTCGCAAGTGCTTCCGGCACTTCCAGAAGCCCCGACGCGGGAACGCCTCGAAGTAAGCCGTCATTGCGTCCACGATCTCCTGATCTCGGGTCAGCGGATCGGGCAGCGGGCGGTACCAGGCCGACCGGCTCTGGCCCACGAGAACTACGCGCTGAAGGACGTCATCGCAAAAAAGCTCTGACGGCCGCCGAGAAGCGCGAGGTTGCGCGCACACTGGTGGTCGAGCACGAGCTATCGATCCAGCGGTCCTGCCAGGCGGTGGGCCAGAGCCGGTCGGCCTGGTACCGCCCGCTGCCCGATCCGCTGACCCGAGATCAGGAGATCGTGGACGCAATGACGGCTTACTTCGAGGCGTTCC
>Ga0114906_1000668_pt1 | contig 18936 bp, 24 predicted proteins | sample MalvirDeepMed_M9_FD_89687 | JGI IMG/M metagenome (GOLD analysis project Ga0114906, IMG submission 89687) | Marine viral communities from the Global Malaspina Expedition - Malaspina viral metaG DeepMed_M9 | ecosystem: Environmental > Aquatic > Marine > Oceanic | place: Mediterranean Sea...
GTTGAAGATCCACTTGTAGAAGACAGGATGTCATATACCGCTGAAGATCCCGTTCCAAAGTCTGACCCTACGTTTTGGGACAAGGTGGTAGTTCCATTCGCAGCGACCACCAATGTTCCGAAAACAGTATCATATGATCCCGATTCAGCAGCTGAGCCGGAAATATTTAAATTTTCAACAAATACCGGAGATATTTTTATTAAATCTTGTATTTTATCTAACTTGGCCTTAAAGACATCAATTCTCTTTTGAGCAGATCCAAATGTCACAAAATTTTCAAAATTTGAATAATCTGCATTTATCTCCATAGACTTTAAAGTCACATTATAATAATTTTCTAATACTTGATTTGAAACAAAATTAGAATAACTTGAACTTACATTCAATTCCCCAGATCCTCCAGCTATGTCTGGAATTAAATCTACTAATCTTCCTGTTACTTTATTTTGGGTTCCAAGTTTATGCGTGGATATAGCCGGTCTTAACTCTGGTACAATGAATCCAACTTCAACAGGTAAAAATTTAATTACATCAAAAACTGGATTTTGTATTTCTCTAACTACCATAGCCCGGCGACCAACTTGATATCCAGTGGGAAGTACATTTTTAAGACGAAGGGCTACTTTATTTCCTCCTGCTCGTTTCCAATTTATAATTTGAAGTTGTTCATTACTCATACCTTCTGGCAACTCACTACCTTTATCAAAATTAAGAAGAGTTTTTCCATATCTTAATTGATCATAATAATCCTCAAAATATGGTTGCATTAGCTCTGTAATAGTCCGAGCTAAAATGGTTCGTATGGGAATTTGATTATAGTCGCAATTAAACTTTAAATTAACTACAAAATCAAACTCAGTGACCAGTTCGGTCGCAGTGGGTGTGACAACATGTGTGATAACAGGTGGTTGAGGATATTCACAAGTACCGTCATTTGTGGTTGCATTAGGATTATAATTCAGTGCATCTGGATCGGTACACCCTAATATTTGAAAAACAGGAGTAATAGGAAATGACGCGGCGTGGTCAAGTTCAATAATTCCGCGGTTGCGCGATCGTGCATCATGTGTTGCTCGAATTTTTACAACTTGAGTTGCGGTTGGATTAATAGATGTGACTTTAGCCTTATTCCCAGATGTAGTAAGGCTCTCAACACGAATCAACCCTGGAGCTGTCGAGTTCCAGTTGATCTTTAGTGCTGGAATTATATCATTATTATCATCTAAAACCTGAGCTGTAATTGTTTTTGTCTGTCCCGCTTCTGTAAACTTTAAAGTCTCATTAGTAAGCGATCCACCGAACTCACCAAACAGCTGAATATGGTTGGGCAATGGAGCGGCGGGTGGGCGACCGGGGTCAGGTGGTCGTGGGCGACCGGGGTCAGGTGGGTCGCCGGGGTCCGATGATTGAAAATATTCACAAGTACCGTCATCTGCGGTTGCATTAGGATTATAATTCAGTGCATTTGGATCGGTACACCCGTTTACGGGGCGGCTGCCTCCGCTTTTCCACTTATTCCTGGGGAGCCCCCCTTTGAGCTCGGGGTCGTCCGGAGCATCGGGGCCTTCTTCCGCGGGAGGATCGCCCCCATTAAGGATTTCACCGAATCGGAAGCCTTCATCACGGTGATAAGGCATTAGAAGCGCTCACAGCTGGTCGAGACGGTTCCAATGGATGACCATAGCGTCGCGACGCCGGGGTCGTTGTATCTGATACGATATTCATAGGTTTTGCCAGGATCGCGATTGTGGACGGTCAGATTGGACGAGCCCGCTCCGATGGTGCCACCGACATCGTCCCACGATCCAGCGTTGACCCGCTCCTGTAGCGTGGCCGTGGATGGCCCGACCATCGTGACATTCACTCTTATATTGATGTTGCCCGTTTGGTCCATGTAGCACTCGTCTGGCCGCTCCTTCTGGAAGACCCCATTCATAACAGGACTCAACACGGGCAGAGCGGCGCCTTCTGCCCATAGTCTTAACGTAACTTCAAGTGGCTGACCCCCTTGATCTTTATACCTTTCGTTTACTGTTACTATAAACGTAGCAGGTTGTAGCAAGAGCGGATGCGTATTGGTCCCGCCGACGATCTCCCAGCCGCCTGGCACCATTTGAAAAACCAACTTTGATCCTTCTGAAGCTTGTTCGTCAAACTTAACTAGATGTCCAGACCGTACATCGGCTGCCTTGACGGAAAATCCGTCCACCGGATGCATTCTTGTTTGTATTCGGGAGTCAGCATCTATCTCTTGGAAAGATACGTTAACTTCTTCTGTATCACTGTTGGGCTGGAACGTCGCAGTTGGTGGGGCGATCCCAAGTTCATACCAAGGCGCCGCGGGGGGATATACACAAAGATTCTGATTGTGGATGTGAGTCGGATCATCATCATAATTCAATGCAGTCTCGTCCCTGCACCCGAACACCTCTTCTGGATCATATCTACAAAGATTCTGATCGTGGATGTGAGTCGGATCACCATCATAATTCGCTGCATCGACATCCCTGCACCCGTACACCACTGGCGGCCCTTGGGATTCTTCTGTTGCTTTAATCAATCCTCTAAAGGTTATATTATTAGATTGACGATTTAATATGTCGTGAACAACCTTAACTGTAAATTGAAACGTACCGCTTTCGCTAATATAAACAGGAGCATCTATGGACGTTACTTCATCGGCCAAACAAAATCTCAATGGTCCCGTATGAGAAAATTCTAGTTTTAGGGTGTCCGTAGATTTATCTGAACTTGTATAATCAATCACATAGGGACCACTAACAATATCCTCTTCATATGGCGCATCCCAAGAACATCTTTCTAGTTCTAGCAATAGCGGAGGGCTAATCGTGAATGGCATTTATTCCTCACTCATTTATTGATTCAAAAAAAGTTGTCCGTTTTCAGGAAACTTACTTAAATGGGAATTTGTATTAGATAATGAACCAAGAACTTCCCTAAGTTTGTTTCCTAAAAATGCTTGAAAATTATTATCAGTTATTCTAAATCTTTTAGCTTCTATCTCACCATCCACCCAAGTTTTTATTTCACCAAATATATCTTTAACAACATTTCTTAATACATCCTCAACTAGTTCGCGATGATTTTCTTCAATATAATTCCATGTAAGTGTATCCACCCGCAATTGCTCAAGAATGTTATTCATTAAGGTTTCATACTTATTTTCATCAAGTGGTTTATGCGTTTCAAATGCATGGCCCAAAATATATTTAAAATCTTTTACAAAAATAGATGTATCAACAAACTGTTGAAACTGTGTTTGATCAACCGAAGTAGTAGATATCGGCTCTAGAAGTAATTCTTGTCTAGTATCAGAAATTTGTGCAATTTTCCAATTAGTTGCACTCTGTTGACCCCCATCAGCTGTAGATTTGGTATACTGTCCGATCTCTTTTGAAAAGAAATTAATTATTAAATTATATGTACCGGGAGCTAAATCACTAAGATATTTTGAATAAAGACTAGTTTCTGGATTTTCTGGACGCCAAAGCTCCAAACCCAACTGCAATGTCTCATAAGCAGTATCTCCATGATGTCTCCGACGCGCGCGATCTCTAACCAGAAGATAATTTTCTGAAAATGGGATCACTACACTTTTTACCAATTCATTAGTACCTCTAGTATAAAAGTGTAATTCAAGAAACTCATTACTAAGATCCAGCCCCAACTCACCATCAGCAACTACTTTAGAAACAATCTCATCATTAGGATTAGCAAATCTAAAAATAGTTTCTTCTATCTTTGCAAGATCTCCAGTAGCAATACTTCCTATATCTTCTGCATAATTTTGTGGATAGGGCATTATTAAAATTCCTGAAATGCGGTGGGCTCAGCGCGATTAAAAAATACTGAAGGGACTGTTTCAATTGTATTTGTTTGAATGTTTAACATTTGTATTGGCACCTTCTTTTCACTATTGCCCTTTATGTATAATTTTTTAATCCTTGTTGGATATTCTTTAAGATCATAAATGTAAGTTCTCTGATTTTCACCATCAACATGAAATTTTTCAATAAACCTCAATTTATTTTCAAGCTCAAATTCAGAATAAAATACATCATTAAGTTCTGACCATTGAAGTCGTGGTCCTACCCAACTACTTGTCATTTATTACACTACCTTAAATCTAAAGGGTCTGGAAAAATAAACCTCACTACTTAATGTAACCTTTAAACTTAATTCATAAAATCTATTTTTGTATAATGGTTTTGTATCAACCATTACATAAGAACCAGTAGCGTCACAATCAATATGAGAATAAGCATCAAATGGAACAATAGTTGTACCAGATCCAGCATCTACTATAGTGTAAATAGATCCAGATGGTAAATAATATCTATTATCAAATCGTCTGGTATTTGCAAAGGTTTTTGCGGGATACCGATCCCTAACCGTAAAGCGCATTTTTGCTACTTCACCAGCTTTATAATCAGCCTTCATATTTCTTGGAGCAATCTCAACATCAAGTGAAGTTAGTGTTTTCAAATTTCCAGTAGCAAATGATTGATTTAACCAAGCAAATTCTAATGTTGGAGCGTGTACGGTATGAGTTTGCCTTGAGAAAAATTTAATATTTCCTACATTTTTAATATTAGTTGCTGAACTACCCGAATATGTCATCAATAGCCCATGATTACTAGTTACTGATCCACCAGATGCAGAAACCATAGGTTGGATAATGGGGGTAACATTTATTCTAAATTCATCATTTACAATATCTGCAACCGAAGCACTAACCACAGGTGTTAAATTATAATCACCTCCAGTTGTAGTCCAATTAGAACCAGATGCATATGCAGTCCATGTACTCCCATCATCAGATTTGATAGGACTTTGTTCAAAATATCCTGACCCTTCTTCCCAAGAACGAGAAGCCGGATAAACATAAACTAATTGATTTTGATTCAATTTCGTAGCATTAGCTACTTTTAAATTCAAATATGCATTAGACGTTGTTGGTGCTCCGACAAGATCAGTTAAAGTAAATTTAATCAAAGATTTAACTTGACCATTGACAATCTCTAATGTATCTTGTTTTTTACCAACTTCTAAAATTTCATCATGGCCAGTATTTAGATTAGCATATCTCTCATAAATGCTCGTATCTGAGCTGGCGGTTATGTATACCCTACTCATTGTACTGCGGACCCCACGATATCAGTTTGTGGGTATCGTAATTCAAAAATACAAGGATCGGCTGAAGGATAAATAACTCTATCCTTTGTGTTTGCTGCTATATTGTATGAATATGTAGGATAATCGCTTCCATCTTGCTGTTGCCATTTGTTTACAAATGTTAAATTTGTTACAGACTGAACACCGTCTACGTTTGCGATTTTTACCAACAAATCATCTGTTATTATAGGTTGGTTTATTTGCCAATCATCAATATTAAAATATTTTCTAATTGTATCACTACACCTAACCAACGTATCGGTGGTATTAGATCCCTTATAAACAACAATGGAATAATTAATACCGATACATACCCTAAAAGCGTCTACAATATTAATTCTCTCAGTTAATATTCGATAACCTTTCAAAAATTGTTTTATATTTAATTTAACCGAATTGTTTATTGTAGTTAATCTATTATTAGAATCAAGTCCCAGCACATACAAATTAATATTTGTATTAATTGGAGAATCATCAACATAATTAACATCATCTTCTGGGTCTATTGACTCAATACTCTGTTGTTCTTCTTTGGTATATTTAACTACAGCATTAATAGCATCGTCTTTTATTACAAATGCTTTATGTACAGTCCCATATTTCGCGGGCATAGATAATACTCTTTTTTCATAATCTGTAGATGTCACTATGCGACTTTGAGCATTTATATATCCCATAGCAGATTGTCTGATTTGTTCAACACTTGGAGGACTCCCTCCTCCACTAGCAGCTTCATCATTAATAACAGTTACACTAGATAACATTGTTCTATAAACAGCTTGATCTGCTGTAGAAAGAATTCTGGTTTCATTTCCTGTACTAAGATTGCTGATTTTATTAATTAATCCCGATCCAACATTTGAAGTTACTCCACCAGCTATTCTGTAGGTAATGGTTAATGTTGTATTACCTGGGGCTAATCCAAACGAATTACCAGTTGTAAAATTAAGAGTATCTAAAGCAACGTTTGTCATGTTCTGTAAATAATTCGTATCATAAACAGATTTATAATCTGGATTTTCATAAACATCTGACAAATCGCCGGTTCCACCCCCAAAAATCAATTCAGTTTTTAAATTTCTATTTAATCTTACAACAAACCTTCTATTTGTTTTAATTGTTTTAAGTTTATAAAACGGGACAACAGCAGTAGAACTTGGACTAGCTACTGTATCTTGAAAAATATAATCCTGAGACAAATTATCAACTTGATGCCAAGTATTTCCTTCAGCGTCTACTACTGATTTAATATCTACAACATTTGCTCCTGGCACTTCAATTTTTAAAAACTTAGTTGGTGTTGTAATAACTCGTTCAATAGTTTTTTCTGTTCCTGAAATGGTTTTTATAGGTTTCGATACCAAGTAAAAGTCCGGCAATCCCGTATCTACAAGAGAAAACGGTCTTACATCTCTATTAGTTGCGTCTCCAAAATCACAAATATCTTTTGTAATAAAGGTTCCAACATCATTTTGTGTCGAAACTGCGAAAGAAGTTCCTGACAAAAATCTTGGAAGATATTTTGTTTCTAAATTTCCTTCTGAGTCGGCTGGAATCAAAGCAGACATTGATACTGTACAAAACGCAGGAGTTACTAATCGGGGTTTATATCCAAACCCCTGAGCCAAGGAAACAAGATTTTCCTTTTCTTCAGCGTGTGCTAATAGGTTCTCCTTAAAAGAATGATCTGTATAATAAGAAAGAACATCTCCAATATAAGACGATAAATCAAGAAAAATACTTCCAGGGGAAGCATCACTAAAATCTTGATATGTGTCTGAAAAATAAAATTTAGTGAATTCAATTAAACTTTTCTTGAAATCCGAATAATCTTTATTCAAATATTTTACTTGTTTTCTATCAATTCGTTTATCTAATACAACATCAGATACTTGATTAATTGCCATTTATAATCCTCAAATTTGAATCAAAACTTCATCTGTTAAGTCGGGGGTTTCTATCAATCTATAACTCATATAAATTTTTGCTGTATATCTGTCTTTATCTTCCTCGGTGGTACTTATTTCAAAATTTTCTAATTCAATATAAGGCATCCACTCAGCAACAGCTTCTTCTACTGTTCTTTTAGCTTCAGAATATAAATCATCATCATTAAGATCAAAAATAACTCGATGAATATCACACCCAAATGTTAAATTTCCCGTCCGTTCTCCCTTCATAGTGGAAACCAAATTAATAAAATTACTTTTTATTTGTGTCATCAGATCATTGGACATTTCAAAATATCCACTATCTGCTCGTCTAAGAGGAAGGGTAAATCCTATTGGCACCTCACACTCCCATCTTCTTCATTACTTGACTATAATCCTTATTAATAGCGTCTAGAACCTCTTCGTGATCACTTGTTATCGTAGTACCCTCAAACGTCTTCGGCAGTCCGCCTTGGGGGCCTACCGCTACATTAGAGGTGTTTAAAAGGGGATCTTGTCCGGTTCCAAGTTTTTGTTGAAACATTTGTCTAAGATTAGCCTTGGCAAGTTCTGCCCCTTCATTAATTTTAGAACTTTTTTCTATATTAGAAGTTTTTTGAGCAGTCATAATGTCAAAAAGTTCAGCCTTAATTTCCTTAAGAATCTGTTCTTTTTGAGCAATCATCTCTTGTTCAACTATCTCTTTCACTAACTTTTTAAAATCTTTAATTTTCATGTTACCTCCACGCTTACTAATAAATAGTTTCAATACTTTTATTTTTCAATTTTTACCAAATCACTACTAATATCATCTAAATCCACCTTTATAATTTCAAGCATGGGTTTAAGTCCAGTTGCAGAAACAAATGGACCCATAGAAGTATAAGCACCCGTTGTTACAAGTGCTTTAAACAGTTTTTTAAATACCTCAATTACTTTTTCTGCAAGCGCGACGGTAAATTCTTCCTCACGCGCTGCTCCATATTTAGCTGGAAGGTGAGCGGAATCTGACAAAAGATGAATTTGTTTTCCACCTATAACAAAATCCTTACCAGTATCAAGTATTGTATCTCCATTTGTTAGAGATATAAAATCTTGGTGAGCAGAAAGAATTATATTATCTGTTTTTGCATTCAAAACCAATCTACCACTATTCAATAAAGATTGGTTGCCTGATAAAGTTGTGAGTTTATTATCATCTCTTGACATAGGAAATTTATTTGGTAATTTATTAGAAGATCGAAAATATACATCATCATTACTTGCAAATTTAAAATTAATCATTTGATTACTTGATAATACAAATGACGAAGAATCTAAATTAATATCTTCTACAATTAAACCCAAGGTAGAAGTTGTTGATGTGTTAGGCGTATCCCGTTCACCAACACGCATGATTATAATCGGATCATTGTTTTTTGGTTTTGTTGGGCCCAAAATACTTCTACCTTCTGCGGTCCCGGGCACAGTTTTTTGATTTAATGCACTTTCCAACTGTGAAGAACTAAATCGTAACGTTGCTCCATAACGATTTTGAATAATAACATCACCATCAAAATGTTTTAAAGTATGAAGTGATTCTCTTTCTTGATAATTTGTATTCTCAAAATGTTCTGATGGTACTGCTGAAGAATGTTGCATAACATTTTCTTTTGATGCAGCTACATTACGATTTTTATCTTGAGGGGTTTTAGCAGGATTTAACCTAGATAATATATTTGAAAATGAATTATATTGTAATTTATTATTAATGTTTATTCTACGAGAATAAAAAGGTATGCCCAATACCTTCTGAATAAATACAATTTCTCCGATTAAAGGATATGATTGTACATCCATATCTAATGAAGAAGCGTAAAATGAATTATCTGCAGAATCAAGATGTCCGCCCCATCCTACATATTTAAAACGAACAGTTCCTACATTAAATCCAGTATTGGAATAGTCTTCGTGTTCTTCGTTGGTAATAACATCCAATACCGCAGCAAGACTTAAAGCTAGTCCTTGGGATTTTTGGCCTTCGGAAATAGAGCTATCCCAAGGCATTATCCAACCTTAAGTCGTGTTAGTTCATCCTCAACTTCTGTTGTTTCTTGTTGTAAATCATCTATTTCTAATTTGATATTACTCAACAGCTGTTGTTTCTCTTCTTCTGTCAAGAGTTCTGTAGAACTAACAGTTTTTGTCCCGATAGCGATTGCTCTTTGAGCAATTTGTGCGATTCGCACGATGTGTTCATCGTTCCTAACATTAACATCCATAAAATCCTTAATAATAGGAGAAATGACTGCTGCATCTTCGGGGGTTCTTATTTGTCGAACGAGCTTAGTAACAAATGTATTTATCTGTTCTCGTTTACTCTCAGTATTTTTATAAATGTCTTTAAAAACATCAGAAAGTGTCTTGTCATCAAAAATAATATATTCCATAGTATTGCCTCCTTTATTATAACTATTTAATTTTTAAAATAATCGTGAATCATGCCAGTATTTTTATATTCTTCATATTGTTTATCTTTAATTTCCTTAACTTGTTTTACAATTTTTGTAATATGTGAAGTTTCACAATCTGTAATTTCTCTAATCATTAAATAAATAGCTTTCTTATTAAAATTATGAATCATATGTGCACGTTTTAATAATTCCAAAATAGCATAAGCTATTCCCAAATCTCGCTTCTTAGAAAAAACTTTATGAAGGTTATAATCCCAATATTTTATAAAGAGTTTTATAAATTCTACTCTTTCTGGTTCATTATAACTTTCATCGGGATCTACAATCAATGTTTCTTGAACAGAATAGCTTTCTGGCGATTTGTCAGACAAATGAAGAACTTTCTTTTCTTCTTTGTATCTTTTATTATTTTGTAAAATACAATAATTCTTTGCAACCACGGAAAAGTAACTAAAAGACTTTCCTTTATCTGCTGTAAAATTGGGGAGTTTGAGGACGAGGTAGGACATTACTTCGTGTTTAACGTCTTCAAATGAACCGTCCATATATGGAAATTTAAACCGATTAATTATATTTTCAGCTAACTTGTCTAACGGTTTATAAATGTTGTCTTTAAATATTTTTTCACGAAGCAATTCATCATCACATACATTATATTCAATAATTGCTTGTTCTGTATCCATAGTCCAATATAAATTACGTTTCCTCTTCCTCTTCCTTTTCATAAATAATACCCCTTAACTCGCCAATCACCATGATTAGCTGTTGAAATAAGGAACCAACTTCATCATCCGTTTCAAACATTTTTCTGTTATCTAAATGACGAGATGTCCTTAAAATTTGTGTTGCTCCTTCATAAAACCTCATAACACTATCTTCATAAATTTCTATTTTTTTAACTGCAACATATGATGCATAAATTAAAACCACATTTAATACAGCAGATATAACCAACAATGTCACAATCATCACAATCATATTCATATTAACCTTCTACCTCTACCTCTTCTACATTATAGTCAGAAAATTTCGTCATGTACTTACGAAGCGTCATTCCATTAGCATCAACCGTTCCAATAGAATCAAGCTTATTTAACAAAAATCGTTTCATTCCCATAGCCCCAGCAAAATGCGCGCCGGCCAAAATACTAGAAGTAGTAATATACATGCCTTTATAATTTGTATTGTTATACTCCTCAATATATGGCCTAAGAGAAACATAATTTTCTCTCATATAAGCTAACATAATTTCATCCTGTAGCCTTTTGTTTCTTAAAAACTCCTCATTTAAAACATCATATCCAAGATGTTTTATTGTCCTTGGACTAAACTGATATCTTCCTAAAAATCCATATGAATTTACAACATCATATCTATTATTACTTTCAAAAAGTGCAATAGCTTCTAAAAACCTTAAAATATCCTTCCTACTGTCACTTTCATCTTCATCTACTTCTACAATCGGTATAGATAATTCACTAACATCTATTTGTTCTTGTTTACCATTAGCACCATCAAGTACCAACAACAAAACAAGAACACATATGACCCTTAACATTGCGTTAATCTTCATATTGTCTCCCTGCTAAATCAACAAATTATAACAGATGTGGCATTGCTTCTTGTAAACCATTTGTAGTTATCTGAACAAATTCTGTATTAAGATAAAATTTATGAATTGATTCAGATCCCACATAACTCATGGCCGAACGTACCCCGTCCATTATTTCGTCTACAATTTCTTCCGCGGAGCCCTTATATGGAACCATCGTAGCGGTTCCCTCAATATTATTTAATTCTACGAAAGAAAGTGTCTTTTGAACATCACTAGCAGATCCATGATAGATCTTCATCTTGTGTCTATTACCATACTTACCAAAATACTGTATGTCTCCAGGCGTTTCGTTTGTGCCTGAAAACATAGACCCCAAAATAACAGAAGAGGCCCCCGCACCAAGTGCTTTAGCAACATCACCTGGGTATCGGATTCCTCCACAAGAAATTATTGGAGTATTTGCAACATCAGCAATTGATTGAAGACAAGAAATTTGTGGAATACCGACTCCTGTTCGAATACGGGTTTCACAAACCGATCCTCCCCCAATTCCTACACGAAGAGCATCTGCTCCCCATTTTTCTAAATCTTTAGCAGCCTCTGGTGTTGCAATATTTCCTGCTATCACCTCAAACGATGTATCCATATCGGTTGCTAATGATCTCTTTAATGCACGCAAATCTCCAAGAATTTGTTTCATTGAAGAATGATGACCATGAGCAATGTCAATCAATAAAACATTAGCACCTGCTTGTAAAAGTGCTTTTGCTCTAAAGATGTCCTTTTGTTTTGATCCAATAGCAGCAGCAATAACAGGATTCGTAAATCTATGTTCTACCCTGTCATCAAATTCTGAAATTTGTGATGTGATTCTCCTGTATAAACTATTAACTATATCAGCTTGTTCATCAACGCTATTAAATCTATGAACTATGCCTACTCCTCCAAGAGTCCACATGGTATACGCCATTTCAAACTCACAAATAGACTTCATTGGTGAAGCTATAAGGGGTATATCAATATAGCGTTTCTTGGTAAATGAGGTTACAGTACTACAAACTTTTCTAGAACTTACATCACTATACTTTGGAATGATCTGAACATCATCAAATGTGAGTGTCTTATGTTTGGAATTAAACAATGGTTCTGTATAATTCATTTTGACTCCTTTGTCGTTCTATATTTTTGATATGATAAAGCGACCATTCTTCTTCTTCGGGAAGGTGTGTCCATGTATTAAATCCAACGATTCGTTCATGGACCTTACCTTGCCATTTAATATTTTTTGTATTTTGAAATATTCTGGTTTGAAAATCTGGCCACATATTCCATCCCTTTTCATTCTGAACCCAGCCCCATTTTTTAACATCTTCCTGAGTTATGCCATTAACGATATTTACTCTTGGAACTAGAAAAAGTTCTATTTCAGAATTATCCAAAAGAAGCGAATGAACATTTTCTTTCAAAGCGTGGCCTAATGTTTCATCTGCATCAATTTGAAATATCCAATGTTTTGAACATTTTTCAATTCCAAAGTTTTTATGTGTGCCAAAATCTTTTTGTAAATGTCGTTGGTAAAACTCAATTTCTGGCCGAGAGTTTCTCCAATCATTTAAAATATCTACTGTTTCTTCATCATCAGAATAATCATCTATAATAACAATTTCGTCCTCACCATTACTCTTGTCTAACATGGTTATTAACTGATTTAATAAACCGTCAACATACAGTCCTTCATTTTTTATAGTAATGCAAAAACTTATCATAATTTTAAAAATATCATCTTCATTTAATCTCGTATAATATCATCACCCTCGCCCGGCCGATAATCTCTAACCAATCCCACATATCCCGGCTTATCACGCAATATATCCGGTTCATTAATTTCTTCGTTTAAATCTAACACATCTTGCCCTGGTTTGTCAAGGGGTTCGTTGAATTTATTCTCATCTTTTTCTTTTATTTTTACCGTTTTCGATGGTGCTTCTAATAAATGAAGTCTATTATACGCAACAATTAAACTCACTGCTAATGGATCAAAAACAAATATAAGCAATAAAGCATATATATTAACCACCCTATTCATCTCCCAGCCGGTCAAATTGGACAGATAACGTAATGGACCTACTTCTGCGACTACCTCACTATCTACGGTTAGGCTTAACGCTTGTAGGTCCAATTGTGTAACGCTGTCGGTCAATTCTTCTATTCTTAGGGCTAAATTTCCTCTTTCCTGAGTAGCAATTTGTAATTGTTCTTGTAATGCTACTCTGGTGTTTATAGATGTAGTTGTTATAAGTTGACCAGTTTCTGCATCAACATATTGAATTACATTATTAGCCAGACCTCTACTTAATTCTCCAACGGTTAAACTTAAGAGTTCACGTTCTCCAATATAAAGATCCAATTGTTCTTGATATCGTTCTTTTCTCAAATCTAATACTTGGGTTTGTCTATCTAAAATACTAAGTTGGTCGGCGGTGGTTTGGTAGGCTGCTGTTAAAAATCCATAAATGCCAGCAGAAGTAACTACAATTAAAATAAAGGTTGCTAAGAGATAATATGCTCTCATCAAACGAGTCAGATCTTGCCAATGTCTGGTCAATAAAGAAGCGGTAATGAGTTTACCAGCTTCCAAAACAGATGCCATTATGACAACTGCTAGAAATGATCCTGCAAATAACTTTCCTAATCCAGATACAGAAAAGAAAGCAGCAACAGTGGCTATCACTATTGCTGATAGTAATACTACATATTTAAACATTTTAAACTCCAATAAATATGGGGGTAGAGAAAAACCCTACCCCCATAGATTGTTTTCCACATAACCCTCTTAGATCACCTCCTAATAAGATGTGTTCATAGTTATGTGACCGAAGTTGCTATTCATCGCTACCTCCGGTGTTAAAGTGTTTTATTTAATTGTAACCTTTTTAGCCAATTTAACCTCGTCGTGAACACGGGGTAAATTAATCGTAAGAAGTCCGTTATCAAAACCAGCGACAACATTTTCCATATCAAGATTATCGTTAATTTTAAATGAACGTTTAAATGAACTTCTCTTTAATTCACGAAGATAATATGTAGAATCGCCAGTATCAGTACATTTACAGGGGAGTTCTTTACAACCACACCCATCTTGTGTGGGGGATTTGCCAGAAATTGTCAAAAGGCCTTCTTCAATCTCAAGATTGATATCCTTTTTAGAAAAGCCCGCAAGTTCTGCAACAATTTCTACTTTGTCATCGTAAGAAATAATATTAACCTTTGGGTACGCTCCCTTTGTCACGGATACACCCATATCCCTAATTGTGGGAAAGGTGGTGTTCAACATGTCATCAAACATGGAATCGAAGGAACGGATGAAAGCGTCTCTTTCATCAAAAAATGGTTTTAACTCATGTGAGTTTCGTGGACGGAAAATTGATAGTGTAGTCATGGTTTTTCTCCTTTATTAAGTATTAGACCAGTTACGCATCTTTTGTGTCCCTACACTAGGCGACACAAATATAAGTATGACATAAACATAATAAAATTATGCTTTTTTGTCAAGGGGACATTAAAACTTCCCTTTGTCCTTTTCAATTACCATAGCAAGATAGTCTGAAACATGGACAATATATGGTATGTTTGTTTTCATCGGATATGGATACATATTGTTCTTTAAATATGATTTATTCGACTCATCATACATACCATCAGATAAATGGATGCCCAACCATTCATTCTTTGTAATTTTAATATCATACTGTTGCAACATATAATGAGCCCTATCTGTTACACGCATATATTGAATAGTATTATTATATTTATAATTTTGGCCAAGAGTTTTTCTGTGCCAATCAGAATCTTGTTCTACATAATAAGGTTCGCTAGGTTCTCCTAATTTTCCTAAATCGTGGTGGAGAGCAGCAAACCGTAGTTCTTGTGGGGTAAAATTCAATTCACCTTCAAACGCATGAAATGTTTTTGTCATTTCCAACGAAATATCATGGACCCTAAGAACATGGTCTAGATATCCGCCTGGAAAAGCATTATGATGGTGTTGCACGGCTGCGGCGGGTGCCTCTGCTAACTCTTGATCTAAGGCTTCATACATTCTTTTAAGATTTTCAGAACGCGGGTCTTCTTCAATCAAAGACATAAACCTATCATAGTCTTCTTTAATTTTATTTTCATCTAAGAAAATCACATAACCTCCTAATCGGATATTTTAATATAACACTAAACAGCCAATCTGTCAAGTATTAAATGTTTTGACTGTCAGAAATTAATTTATTAATTTGAAAATCATGTATCAACTTCTTACAATCGGATGCTAATTCATACAATTCTTTTTTTATAAATGCTTCTTGCATTTCATATAGAGTATCTAAATAGTCTTTTTCTTCTATACCCGCAACAACATTTGTCCCTTTTACTCTATAAAATTTTGCTTTATTTTTATTTCTAATTATAGCTTCTTCTATTATTTTTAAATAATATTTATATACAATTTCTGGATGTTCGTTTTGGAATTGTTCTAATTTTGATATATATTTATTTGGAATTTCTAACATTTTTTTCTCCGGTTATTTTTTTTCTTTTTTCCGAATGAATAAATTGTTCCATCTGGTGCTTTGAACTTTTTCTTTAAATTCCAACCACGTTCAAAGTTAAGTTTTGTAGTTTGGGCCTGTGTCTCCAATTTAAAAATTTCTCTTGCAAAACAATCTCCACATAGAATTTCTTTAACATCGTCCCAACTTATTATAGATCTTTTTTTACATCTACTACACCAAATTCTTTCTTTTTCACGATATATTACTTTTGCATTTTTTCTTCGTTTTAATACTGTCATTAACTTTTCTTCTGTTCAGACCACCTATAACCTCTTTCTCTTAATTCACGATTATATTCTCTAAGTAATTTGTTATAATGAACACGGGGGTTAAATCGTATCATATCCAAAGTGTTCCATTTATAATTAAATTTTCTTATTTTTTTCTTACAAAAAACAAAATCTTGCAAAGAATCTGAATACTTTATTAAATACATTAAAACCTCATATTCCTTTTTCATCATTTTTGCATTTTGATTTTCTTTTCTTTTTGCATTTTGATTTTCTTTTCTTCTTTGAAAAAATCTCTTTATAAAATTAATCATAACCAATTCCTCACACCTTCTTCTGGAAGGCTTGGTCGGCGATCAGTAGTAATTAACACCATAATGAACAAACCAAAAACTAACCATTTCATTATAATATCTCCAAATTAGTATATTTTATAAATAGAACCTAATCTAGAAACTATGTACTTCTTCCACCTTTCTCAACTTGGATATAGTTGTATATAGTGGGGTTTTATAATCATATTCAATGACTAAATAAACCCTCTTATTAATGGTAGCCGCCAACATTTCTATCTTATTTTTACATTCTTTATTAAGATTTAAGCTACCTTGCCAAATTTTTCCAAATTCTCTGGTAAATAGAAATATATTCGATTGACTATTCTTTCCAAAAATCTTTTCTGCCAAATCAACACTAGGTTGAATGTCTTCACCTGTCCAAAACATATTTACTCCTTAGTAGTATTTTCTTCTTCATCATTACTTTCTTTAAATTTTTCAATATCCAAGAAAATGTTTTTTAAATCTTCCATAGCACTTCCATCTAACCTAGATTTAGAGTTATTTAATGTATCAACAAAATCTTCTGGAGAAAACTCTATAGTTCTCCGTTCACCAGAATCGTCACCGCGAGGAAATTTCATAACAGAATCAAACATGGTCGTCATAGCATCATCAATTGAAATTGAAAAATCATTAAGTTGTGATGATAATTCTATAAGATTTTTTTCTATTTGTTGTTGATCAACTATATATCTATCCGTTAATGTAGTCAATCTTACCAACATTGTTTTATTGTCTTGTATAATAACAGACTGAGCCAAATTCATCATACCAGTAAATAAAATTAGTAAAATTATAACGGTTATAGCGATTGAAACAGCAATTGTAGTAATCATAATCTTTTGTGTTTTAGGTTAATATAAATATACAACATTATGCTCTGTTTGTCAACCCCCTCCTAGCTCAAAATTAAGTTTAGTTAATTGAGCAGAAGTAGTAGCATTAATTTCAATTTGATGATAATACTTTTCACGGGAAAGATCAAGTTCACTACGAAGTCTCTGATGTTCCTTTTTTAAGTCTTCGTTTTGTTTTCTTAAATCTTCTACGGTTTTTTGTACTTCTTCAAAAGCCATTTCTACCAATTCTAAACTTTTAGAATTAGAATTTGTCCCATTTTTTTTCTTTCTACGTTCAAGAAAAATGGTCGCGGTCGCCGCGAATGCAGTGAAAATGACAGCAAGAAAGCTTTCGTTTACAAGATTTGTAAGTGGAGTAATAAGATCCATGAGTCCATAAATATAAAGAAAAGAACTATATAACTGTTCTCCTATAACTAATTAAATTATGAACCTAAATTGAAGAAAGACTTGGTAATATGGAAAGTTGACCCAGAAAGGGCGGTGATCGCGGTATTATAGATAATATCTGCGTTGAATACGGTTAAGCCGATAAATAGACCTAACATAAAAGGAACAGTATTTGTTGGAGTTGAAAAAGCACTCTTAAGACAGGTTAACATATTTGATATCATTCTGAACCTCTGGGTTCTACATCAATCACCTTGGTGCCTTTACCTGACTTAGCAACAGGGGTTCCAGCTACAGAAATAATACCCTTCGCCCCACCTTTCTGTTGTTTTGAAAGAAAATTTCTTGCTGCTTCCGCATCCTTAAAAGATACTGTAGTAATCTTACCGCGTTTAGACATAGCATATTTAACATCAAATTTTCTTCCTTTTTCTGGTGGCTTCCAGTCTGGACCGTCACGATTCCAAGCTGGACCGTCACGATCTTCCGGCCCGAACTCACGCGCGCGGTCCGCGGCGTCGGGATCGTCCTTGGCCATTTGTCTAAAGTCTGGCATATCTTCTTGTGTATCGTCATCCAACCACCGTTCTAAATCGGCCCTTCTTTCGGGACTGAGCCGTCTTGACGCATTAGCTAATTTTACATCGCCGGTCTTATCAAAAGCTAATTGGGCAACATCACTTGCGTGTCCTGGCGGTTGTGTTGGTATCCGGTCTTTCTTATCGGGAACCCTAAATCCAGAATCATATTTTTCAGCATCCCATTTAGTGGGTGCTGGAGGAACTGGTTCTGCACCCTTCACTCCCCGTTGAACATCTTTAGTTATTTGAATTCGTTTTCGTAGTACCTTTCTATACATCTTAGGAGTAAATGTTTCACCAGCAACTGACTTACCATGTTTAGTAGACCTCATACCTGTATCTCTAAATATTTGTTTTGTTTGTGAATATGTAAATCCAGATTTTGCTATTGTATCTAATAATTTATTTTCTTCGCGTTCGCCCTTACTCCACGCTGAGTGGTCATCAGACTTATCATATGTCCAATCATGATCGTGGATTTGATCAGCAATATCCTTGACCGTATCTTTAGTTTGTTGTCGGCGGGCAAATCGTTTTTCCCTTGTCTCTCGTTCGCTCGGTGCGCCGACCCTTGGAGATTTGTCCTTCATTCTTGCTTGGGCTTCTGGATCTTTACCAGTAGCACGGCCAGGTTCTTTCTCTACACTAGGATCATCTAATCCCATTTTTGTTTGAGCAGGATCAATCTTTGTTAATCTACCACCATCAGTTTTATGAGTGACCTTATCAGTACGAGGATCAGCCCAACGACCAAATCCTTTATAAAGCAAACCCAGCTGCTTAGCTTGATCAGCAGCA
>Ga0114906_1000679_pt1 | contig 18815 bp, 13 predicted proteins | sample MalvirDeepMed_M9_FD_89687 | JGI IMG/M metagenome (GOLD analysis project Ga0114906, IMG submission 89687) | Marine viral communities from the Global Malaspina Expedition - Malaspina viral metaG DeepMed_M9 | ecosystem: Environmental > Aquatic > Marine > Oceanic | place: Mediterranean Sea...
ATGCTTAATATATTCTAACATTTATACCCGAGTGTCAGGGATTATTTTGATTATTCGCTGCTGCCGTACATTGGGTTCGCTTTTAGAGACCCAATGAAACGAACCATATCATTAGTCATTTCCACGCCAAGATCAGCGGCGAGATCCTCGGTGGATCCATAATTATCAACGACTGCCCGGAGCAATATTCTAGAAAGCAACTGTTCTTCGGGGGTGCCCAGGAGGCTAGCCATAGGGTCTTCCTCTTCGTCTGGCTCTGCGTATTGATCTATATCTGCTGTGTATTCAAGCTCTTCCCTAATAATTTCTTTTAGTCTTTGTTTGGTGATTTTCACTTTAGAAACCTCCTCCGCTGCGATCGCGACGGATCCCCAGGCTGGCTTCAACATCGGAGAGCTTCGGCGGATGGCCCGGGTACTTGGTCGCATTTTTAATTGCATTGGCGACCCTCTCGCGACCATGGTCCCTGATCAACTGAGCTATCGCGTGGCGATAAGCGGGATCTACAGGCGCCTCTTCCAGCTTGGCCAACTCTTCTTTAATAATTTCTTTTAGTCTTTGTTTGGTGAGTTTCATAATATTAATCTTCCTTTATTCTTTTAAGTTTATGAGTTTTGACGGATACTGTCGGTCCTAATTTCATCTTACCGGTTTCAGGATTTTTTTCCAGCCATTGGACCTTTATTTCTTCATCCTTCCAGTTACCAGAAATTTTATAGCCCTTTTTGGAGCCCATTTTTACAGGGTTGATGGGGCGCGCGCCGCCTTCGCCGACAATGGCGTCCCAGCCAGCCTCTCGTATGTGAGATGCCACTTCTTCCTTAATAATTTCTTTTAGTCTTTGTTTGGTGATTTTCATGATTTTAATCCTTTGCTGGCGTAGTATGTCCTGGCAAACTCTTACGATGTTTGGGCTCTTTCGACTTGTGGCCCTTAACCTTCTGTCCTAACTTTGCCAAGTTTCTAAGTTCTTTGGTTGTAATCTCGCCGTGATACAAATCAAGCGATGCTCCCTTTAGCTTACTTACGGGTGTATCGCCTCTGCGGGCCGACAGGGCGGCGCCGGCAGCCATCTGTTGTGCTTGAGATTCGGTCGAACCTTGCTCACGATAGGGAGGATCTCCCACGGTTTTAGAAGCTTTTTTGCCTTCGTGCTTTTTTGCTGGCCTAAAGCTGAGGGGGTCTCCAGGGCGGATCGTCCTCAGTTCTTCCGGTTCATCTTCTTGGCCCAAATTTTGTGTGCCGGCCCACTCAAGGTCCTCTGGTGGGACTGTTTTCATCCACTTTTCTCTGCGCCGGCGATCCTTCTCAGCGTCAACAACGCGATAGGCTTCTTCGGACTCTTCTAGATCTCCACGCTTTTCCATGTCTAAAGCGATAGCAACAGCCTGGTCATGAGGTTTTCCTTCGTCTTTGAGTTTGGAAATTTTATCTTCTACTTTGTCTTCTGCAAGTTGTTGTCCATTACGATAGAACTCTCGATAAAAAAGCTCCTCTTTAATAATTTGTTTTATTCTAGCTGTTGAAATCTTCATAGGTTTCCTACACCGACATTGCAAGCGTCAATAATAAATAGTTGTCTGGTGTTATAAGGGTCGCACTTTCCAGGCATTTCTGAAATTGTTCTCTATTCATTGAGCCGACATCATCGTTATCCCCTACATCAACTTTCCAAACTTCAATATCAAAATCCAGTAAAGTCTTTATAATCTCAAGCTCTTTTTTCTTTGCGTCGGGATCCAAAGCAACATACACACCAGCATCCTCTTTAATAATTTTACGAAGTAAAACAGAGTGTGGATTTAGAGTAGAACCGAGGATAGGTACGGAATTCCGGCCCGCGACAATTGCGTCGAATACCCCCTCAACCAAAATAATATTTGAACTCCAATCGACAAATAAATTGTTGAATACAATGTTTTTGCTTGCCGGAGGATTTTTATATTTTGGGTAAAACGTCTTATCATACGATCGAGAAACAAAATAGTTCAAATCTCCCTCTTCGCCAAACGATGGAATGATAATCCTACCTTCATATTCTCCTTTGCTACAATAGCCCATTTTCCACCAAACAATATCCTGCTTGCTAATGCCTCTCTTCCGAAGATAGTTCCTCGCCGCAAAGCCAGTGGGGGGGATCTCCTTACTTGTTAAAGTGACGAACCCTTCGGGCATCTTAAGTATCTGTTTTTCTTCTATTTTTTCGGCAAACAAGTCGTCGAGCTTATTATAATTAACTTCCGAAGTAATCTCGCGCCACTGCGATTTATCATAGTTGGTGCCGAAGTGCCGGACAACCCGATACAAATTCTTTCCGCGAGTATCGCAAACCCAACACTTGTAATAGCCTTTATCAAGATTTACGGAAAATTTACGCTTATGATGATCGCAGTAGGGGCACTTAAAAAGAAGCTCGTTATTGGTTCGATAATGTGGCCCCAACACATTAGTTAATATTTTAAGCTTCTTGTCTTTCATTTAACCAGCCTGCTTGCGCAATAACATAGCTATCAGACCGGTCTGTATAGCCGGCCTTTGGATTTCCATGTCTAGTATATTGTACATCAAAATCCGGCACGTTGTCAACAACAAATTGCAACGCCACTGCTTTTGCTTTCTGTCCTCTTGGAACCGTGATACCGCAAAGCTTACGAGCAGATGTGGCCGCCAAGTACTTGGGCTCCCCTCCAAAAGCATTATAACATATCCACGAAACAATGCCATTAATTTTTGATAATAATGAAAGCGTCTGGGCTGATGAGAAACCTGAGCGAAATGATTGAAGCGATTGCTCAATATATACTTGTTCTATAAAGTATTGAGACCTGATTTCTTTCAGTTTTCTCTCGATTTGGGTAGCCTTTAAAAAGAAATTCTTTTCTTTGCGTAAATCAATGTGGTTGCAAACAACGATGTTACCTTTATTGTCTAATATCGTATAGCCGGTAATACTGGTTGATATGTCGAGTCCTAGAATCATGCTGATATGGTATCAGATATCTAGCTTAATCTTAAACGTAAAGTCGCGGCCGACAGTTTTCTTAATGGGGGTAGAAACTTTAGCTATGCCCATAAGATTCTTATTCTGGTCGTATATCCCAATTTTTGAAATATATGTTGTTTTTTCAAATGAGCCGGTAGGATCCGCATAGGCAGAGCTAACCATATTTGCAATTAGTCTTGTATCGCTTTCAAAATAACCAGCAGAACCAGTTGAGATATATGTCATATTGCTCGCTGTCGGCTGCAGATAGCTCGGGTTATTAGAGTGGTTAAGCTCTCCTTTGGGGGCTGTGGCAAACATTGTTAATACTTGGGTCTTGGTCGTACCACTCATCTCCAGTATAAATGTTGATTTAGGTGCGATAATAGATCCCGAAATAGAACTTCCAAAATAAACCCAAGTTGGTGACGAGACATCCCCGGGGGCCGACGAGGTGTAGAGATCCATCATCTCTGGTGCAGGTCCGAGGGCGACAGAACTTGTAAGGATTATGAAACCCTCATTGTAGAGTACGAGTCCCACTACACTTCCCGTGGGGGTCGATGCTCCGTAGGTTTGAATGAGTTCGCCGTTTCTTTTTGTGTCTTGTGCGCGAGCAATCAAAGAGCCAGTATAATAAAACTCTAAATTAACAGATCCTTTTTTAACACTGCTACCATAAAAAATACTTGGGATAGATATTAGTCCCACGCTGGAACTAGAAAAGTCTCGATTATGGGGGGTACCCACTGACGAAGAATATTCAAAATGGGGCGATAAATATCGATAATAATTAATCGTATTTCTAAGAGCAAGAAGGTGTGACACCGAACCAGTAGAAATTATGTCCGGGTTCAGCCCCTCAACACTATTTGCCGCGATCTCCGCCATGATATAACGCGCTTGGGTAGGGCTGTAGAACTCTTTACTTATTGAAGCTGTGTAAGGATAGGATGCTCCTAGGACTATATCACCGTATTGGGCACTGCTAAAACTTTCTTTGGTGCTGGTTCGAAAGTTTAGTCGTGAGCCGTCTTTAATAAGCCAAGGATATATTAAGCCGGTGTCGGGGATTTTATCTCCGCCGATCTGTGCGCCTCCCCATGGCCCGGTCTTCGGGCGGGCGGCCCATAGAGTCTGCCCGTTCTCGTTCCTATCGATATTCATCTCGAATAAAGAGATGTCCCCCGGAGCGGCACAACGAATGGAGCCAGTAAAAGCACCAGATATATTGGGAGTACTGTTATAGTATGAAGAGCCGCTATAAATTACAAATTTGACTTCAGGATATAACTTTAGTGTATTAACGAATATATCGTTTTTGTCAAATTTGTAATAAGGCATAGGACAACCATAACAACATTAATAATCTAATCTAACTCTTATCGTTAGCTCTGTTGTCGGATCTTTTTTCAAGGGCTCCGAAAGTTTTGCCACCGCTAAAAGCTCATTATCGGGTGAATAGAGGCCCACCGTCGTAATATATGAGACAGGTACATCTGCCCTTTGGTTTTTAACAACTATCCTGCTCCCACTAATATAGGTGGGGTTGGAAGAATAATTAAACTCATCATGATTGGTTCTGCAGAAGTAAATTGTAGAATTTAATTCTGTTGTATTATTAAAGGAAAGGTTGTATACCCTGTGGCGCACAGTATCACAGTTTCCAGATATTGAAGTGCCTGTTAGCGCCTGGGTTGCACTTTGTCCTGCCACATCCATAGCCACATTAGAGTCGAGGCCGCTTGCAAACATAGAAGCAGAAATAACTGCAATCCCTGCTTGATAATAAATTAATCCCGCCCTCTTATATCCATCACCATCAAGCCCGGTAGCACCTAGGTCAGAACCGGTGGCATAAAGAATACCATATTCGCCGGCCGGGGAATTAACTTTATAACCATCGGATCCGCTTCTATCGATCAAGTTTATGATACCTCCGGCGTCGACGCTTCCGCCGCCAAACGGCGTAGCGTACGCAGTATCCGCTCCCAGCTGTATGCTTACGCTTCCCTTCTTAATCTCGTCTTTTGTTAGAAGACGAGTAAAATTAATAAAATAAGCTTCGTGAATTTTGTCCGCCGTTCCGACAAAATCACCATCCGAGTCAAATCTTCGAATGTCTGAGTTTTCATCAAACCCAACCAGGACTTGTGCCATTTCATTATAAATATTTATTTTTTTAGCGTTTTCTATTGATGTCGAGGATGACAGTACCGAATCTGAAGAATATCCCACCGTTAGATCGAAGACATGGTTGGCCGACGAGCTCAAAAAGGGATAATCATAAACTGCTTGAAAAATGCCGTGTGAAAAATTCTTGATGTTATCGTCAGCATATGTCCCCGAAACTATGGCGCCCGTGAGCGGGATGGCCTCATGGAGCAGGTTTCTTGTTGAAACAATGTCTTTCGAAGGGTTTAGTTTTTTAAATGTAGTCGCCATAATTTTATCCTTAAACTGACTTAATGAGTCGCACCGGAATGTCTATCCGATATCCCGTATTAACTCCTGTTACTCGTACAGTGGTGTCCAAATATCTCCACGTCCCAGCATCTAAAGGTTTCCCTGCTGGGTTACTAAAGGCGGTCGTACTTAAAGTACCTATCTGAGTAAATAGATAGTCGCTCGTTCGTGTGTCTAGTGTAGATCCAAGTCGTAATTTTAATTTAGTTCCGCGGGGACCGGCGATAGATGACTCTTGGGTTCCCCCCACATTCGTGACGTAAGTGCTAGCGCGACGCGCTTGAAATGAAAAATAATAAGAAGCAATGCTATCATCATCGACGAAGGACGGGGTTGCTGAAGGAATCGATGTATTGGTTGACATGCGAGTTGTGTTGGACGCGTCTGGCGGAGGGAAGATTGCGGCGAATCTATTATCTACCTCTACAATATATTGAGTTTCTAATAAATCAGTTGGGATTTCGTCCTCGGGGCTCGGAGGTACCGAATCAATACCTTGATCTACTCGAATGTGAGAAACGTCATCATTTGGTTTATAACCATTTAAAATTCCGGCGCTAAGTATGTCCAAGTTGTCCACTGTTGCTTTGTCAACTGCCAGCACAAAAAGGCCAGATGAATGCATAGCAGAGCCTTTCCCTGCAGTTGTAAAAAGCTTGAGTACCGGTAAATTAAAAATATTATTTCTATTAATACTCATGAGCTTGGATTTTAATAAAGAGGTATTGTTTGTAAATGCCTCAAGAATAGGAGTTTGGAGAATTGTTGTGTCATAATAAGCAGACCCGTTGGGGTTGTTTTTATCATACAGCCCATAATCAATCTCATCATCTCCTAGAGCGAACTTTGCAATACTGAATTCGCCACTTCCCATAGATATCCGCCGGCGTCCAGCATCCGTTAATACGGCATCTAAAATTATATCACCTGAATTGTCTAAAAAGCCCATATATTTAACCTCTCTACATAAATAGTTGAATAAATCATATTCTTCCTATGGATTAATAACTCCCGTGTTTTTGAATGCAATATTCAAATCTATTTTTTTATTACTTTTCTTGCTTGTCAGTCTCACTTTGAACGTTTGATTCCAACATCTATCGCCAGTAGAAGCAAGGAAGGTGCCCCCCGGATTATCTCCTACGTAGGAACCAGAAGGGGGCATCGCAGCTATATTTAAATTTCTTGCGGAAGGCTCAATATATAAGAATCTTTTCCCGGCCTTACTATTCACGCCGGTAACATCCACCTCAAACATTATTGTTTTTAAAACCAAATAGACCTGTCCATCATTATCTACCAACTCTGCTTCAAAGACGTGAGTAGGGTTTGAAAAATTGTTGTGCACATCAACTGCTCGAAAACAATAATAATATTTGGTATTAGGCTCAACAGTGTCTATAAAAGAGCCCCCTGATGTTTTTTTTCTAGAGGTTACTCTCCCACTAGTGACTATGTGCGGATTGGCTGCTGTATTAAAGTCCGCATATGATGTTGGCTTTGTGTTTATTCTAAACACCTCATACTTTGTTATGGGATCATCATTACGAAAAAGAAGTCTTATATTACCATTAGGAAACGCAGTCTCGCCCGGCTCGGCTTCTAGAGCTATATCTGCTGCGGTGATGGAAGCCCCTGTCTGGGAGTTGTAATGCATAGCTATGCGTGCGGCGTCGGCATCTTTTATGGCAATCGGAGTGGCTAGAAATTCTCCCGTATTTGAATTAAGCCACAGTAAGAGTTTGTTGTTGACTCCTGTATATGGAATAATATTTACATTTGGAGAAAGAGGGGGAGCGTCCATCATCTGTACAATTTGTTCCGAATAATCTAGTACGGCAGCGGGAATACTAAATCGATTTTGCCAATATATATCCCCCCGGGGGGTGGGGCCCCCAACATATGATTCTGGTTCCATGTATCCATGAATACCGTCCCTAAACTGAATTTTAAAGCTGCTGGGCTCTCCCCAGGCCGCCGGGGCTCCATGAGAATTTGAAAAAATTCTGTATTTAATTAAGAAATTATTAGCATTGTGTGTGGCCGTTGCATTGGCCCGGCCTGGAAGGACGGCCGTGGCTGCGATCTCGTACACCGCATACGTTCCTCCTGTCTCGGGCTCATCGTTGGGATAGGCCGCTTCCGCAAATTTATTATTGACATGATTCAAAAAATCTTGTACCGACATTACCGCATTATTCTCGAACTCAAAGGGCCCTACCGAAAATGCATGAATATGAGTAATAGTGTCGGCCGAGTCCTTCCACTCCTCTTCTATGTCTATATACCAATTTGTTGTACTCATTACCAACTAATCCCCAGATCGTTGAAAGCTGTGGTTATGAACTGCAGATAGTTGACGCGCAGCTCGCCGGTGAGGTTGCCGTCCAGGTCGTACTCGAGGCTCGCGGCGGTGATGTCGTAGATGAGAGCTCTCACGGCGAACCAATCGTTTATCGCTTCTATCTGCTCATTAGACCAACCGCTGCCTTCACCCCAGCCCTCGAAGCCCGAATCGATTCCCTCGTCGGCCCAGGCTTCGGTTATAAGCCAGAGGTGTGTCGTGACGCGCGCATCGACACCGAACAGGGATGCTATGATGTCAAGAAGTTCGCTTCGACGATCTGTTACCTCAGTGAGAGCAATGCCGTAGTTGCTCGAAAGGTAAGCTGCCCCGTGCTGGAGGTCATATATTCTCTGGTAGTCAACAGTCCCATAGTCAGGCGGCGGCTCTGGGGGAGGAGGTTCAGCCTCCGGCGGAAGGGCCGTTAGGATACTCGGAGCAGGAATAAGCCCTCCTGATCTGTAGCCATCAAATCCTTCTCCCACTTTTACACCAAGAGGGATTTGTGTCCAATCTGTGTTATTGGTTTGGATGTTGTTCTCTTGGCTACCAAGCCAGTTGAAAACCCCTGCAGACGCAGCTTCAGCGTTGGTATAGGAGGCGGGAGCAGGCCCCCCACCTACATTTAAGCCGGAGAGGCCGCGGGTCTTGCCTGTCTGCCGGTGCCATCGATAAGGGTAATACCCGGCGTGGCCTGTCGACATCGGGCGTGCGAGGCTGTCTTCGCCCTCCGGTATGTAAGCCGCACTTGAACCAGTAGCATTATTTATGGACGGAGGAGTTAACCCCTGCCAGTTCGCTGTGTCCCCTTGGGCCATACCCATAAAAGACTCGGTGGTAGTATACAGGGCTCTCTCGGGTGCAAAAAACCCAAGCGCATTCCCTACGGCGCGGCCCTGTTGCCTTGCATTATCATTAACTACGGTGGCAGTTTGGAATGCATACTTATACTTATTGCCGAATACTAAACGAATCTGTTTAATATTATAGGAATATTTTACTCCATATTTAATTTGAGTATCGTAATATACGACACCTTTTGGATTCGTATTGATTATATCTCGTCCAAAAAATAAGGTCTGCACGACTGGGCCCTGATCACCTAGATCAGAGGCAACTCTTTTTTCTACCATATACATAAACGTCTCAGATTTACACCTCTGGTACTCTGTGGTATTAAGGCCGCGGAAGAATTCCCTAAACCCTCTAAATCTATTAGCTGCGGCGAGGGCCGCGGCCTCTACCACTTCCTCTTTGTTTGAGGCAAAAGATTCAAAATAAGAATCCACGAAGGGGCCATCTGCTGCGACTTTAAAATTAATATTTCCCTCCCTTAATATACTCAAATTATAGTCCGTACTTGGTGAGGTGGCGCCGTCATAATAATCCATCAAATCATTAATGAAAGACGTAAAAGGACTGTTGGGGCCCGAGTTATAAAGATTATCGAGAAAACCCTCTAGGTTTATTAACATATCTATGCTTTGTTGATTTCGGTGGATGAGATTGCTCGGGGTTCCGTTGGAATCAGATAGAGCAAACGGAAGGGCTGTTCTCCCCGTAGAGCCAGATGCATCAGGGTTTGTATAGCTATAAATTATATATAGCTGCATCAAAGTTAAGAACTGTTCGGCGGCTTCTTGAGAGCTACCATCAATAGTTTCCTCAAAAAACGTATTACTTCCTACTGGATATTGGTTGCTGTGGGGAATTGTGATTTTATTATAAAAAGGATAGCTCGTTACTGCGAGTAAATCGTCCTCTGTTTCTACGCTTCCTCTGTCGCGGCGGACTACAACATTATAGTCCGCCAAAAAACCGGCGCTGATCTCAGGAGACAAAACTGCCACATTACGATAAGTAGAAGTAAAGGTGTCCTCGACACTTGCAAGCTGGTCTTCGTGCTCAATACTCTGAACTAAGTTTAAATAATACTGAAAGTATCCTGGTCCGGTGGATAGGCCGGCCGTGGAGGCGGGAGCGGGCTGAGATGTTTCGGTAAACAGGGTTGCTAACTCATTTAGAACCGGAGATCCAACTTCCGTCTGGGCTAGGGATGCTTGGTTCTCATACGGAATGCTGCCATCGTTGGCCGGGGCGAGAGCATAGTTTACCTCAAGCATATAATAGTTTGGCAGCATTGATTCAGGAAGATCGGTGATTCCAAGCTCGTAATCAGGACTAGTATCTAAATAATAATTATAGATAGGATTAATTTCTATATTATATTCGGTCTCTGTGCCGCCGCGATCCCTTCGAAGTTGGGAAAATGTATGGTCCCACAGCCAGTTGGGGTTCCCGACTGTAGAAATTACACCTTCCATTAAAGGGGGTACATTTTCGGTGGCACCTAACATGCGCGGGTCAGACTGCAGAAGCCCGTCGGTATCGTCCCCCACGCTGGAGTCAGCAAAATATTTAATGAAATAGGGCCTACCCTCAAAGGCGGTTCCCTCTAACTCTTGAAGAAGTAAATTATTCATATTTGCTTGATAGGCAACGGGAACATAAGAGGCGGTAATTAACGAATTCCAATCTGCAGTGTTAAAAAAGAGAGAAAACGATCCAGCTTCAAGAACCGTGTTCTGCTGCTGCATCATTCTCTGCCCCATCTGGTAGGGGCCTAAGGAGAGATCGTATACAGGATCCAGCCCAACGAGATCGTCTGGCATCAAATAATTCCATGGCGAGTAAAAGTGTTCGTCTTCCCCCGGGGTACCCCAATAAACCCTGGCATCAAGACGTACGGAGCCCGCCATATCGGTATACACAGCCGGCAGAAAACCTAAACTGTCTCGTAATCTATCGACACTGGACCAATTATTACGGATGAGAGGGTGAATTTGATAATTCTGTAGTCTTTCTTTTTTATTTAAGCCCAACATATCGGAGTTTACATATAGAAAATTTCTAGTAGTGGCTGGATTTGGCATCTTTAGTATCTTCCTCCTCCGCCCATGTCGTCGGTTTCGTTAGCTCTGATGTAACCTCCTGTACCCTGGGGGCCGCCATGATGACTGCCGCCGTACAGCCCCTCTCTAAATTGTGAATCATCTCCAACAGTGGATAGGCGCCTCTGTTGAGAACGAGGAGTGGGTCGTCGAGGCTCAACTCCATAGATCATGGTATCAGAGCATAGATATTCTGTCAACACGTTGCCTCCGCCTGCTTTTACATTAAGTATACCAGACGTGACCATGTTTGTTAACTGTCCTCTTGATTGTCTCAACAATCTTTCGAATTGGTGGCGGCTTGATGACCGAGGTAGAGGATCTAAGCCGAGGACAAAAAGAGAGTCATATTTGGGCAAGCTGAGATTATTTTTAACATTCAAGCTTTCCCCTGGTGTCACCAAACGACAGAGAAGGGATTTGCCGCCCTTTATTTTCTCAACAACACTTGCATCTAAAGGCATCCATCGCAAATCCTTAACTCCTAACTTATAGCCATTAAAATATTCTACCCTAACTATAGAATTAAAATTTATATTTTTTTCCAACATGTTCATTTGCAAAAATTCTTTATCCGTATTGTGGAGTTCATTATATGCTAAAGACCCCTTGATATTATCTATATTAGCTGGTGTCGCGCGTTGGAAACTTTGAGCAGCGCTTTCTACAATTTTCCGCACCAATGCTGTATCCATTAAATTTTTAGACTTGGCCAAGGCCGCTTGAAATCGTAAAGTCTCACTTCCCTCTTCAACAGGATCTGCTTTAGCTGTTTTATCAAACACAAATTCACTAGTATCGGAAAAATAGTGGGAGACATCGAGACCAGACAACTCAGCCGGATCCGATTCTTGAACAAGTTTTCTTAAATCTATGCTCTTTTGATTATAGGAAACGCCTCCTGCTGATAGTATTCCTTGAAGTTGTGTTTGTTTGTTTGAATCAACGGTGGGACTTCCTATAAAATTTTTATTCTTTGAGACAGGCAACATATTAGCATGGAGTAAATCCAAGGTTCGAACCACCTCCATCTTTCTCTCTGACATAATCTTGCCTGTTGGCGTATTCACACTGTCAGGCGAGAGAAATCCGAACTTATTAACAGAAGGAGCATTGGGGTTAGGAACCTTATATTTTCTAATCTCTTTAGAAACCCTATTAACAAATTGTTCTATTGATATTTGATTAAAGTTATCGGAAGTTTCGAGAAGCCCGGGGCCAAGATAATCAAAACCTGTCGAACTCGGTACGTCATTAAAATATATTTGGTTTATTGTTGGTTGAAATTTTATTCTCCTCACAAGGTCGCTGCTCGCTTCTATTTTGGAGCGATATGAAATAGGTGCTGTAGTACCGGCTACCAGTTTTTTAGTAATTGTGTTTTCTAATTTCAGAGTATATTGCTGAATTAATTCTTTAAACGCCAAAAGCGACTCACTGGTAGCCGACGAAGGATCCACCATGGCCATTAGGTTTTTAAGAACGGTGATGAGTTCAAACCCTCCTGGTTGGGGTCCTCTCAAAAAAAGAAGGCCCGAAACATATTCTACCAACAGTGGTTTCCAGCTAGCGTCGGCCTTGTTATTAGACAGAGCCGCTGCGCGATAGGTTTCCACATTATATCCTTTTTTACCAAAATTAGAGAATGGCAAAAGATAATCATTAAAGTGAGCCATTTTGGCCCTTAATCCATCTAGCATTTCCTTAATTACTGCTTTAGAATTATCTATAATCTCAAAATCCAAGCTATAAGCAAACTTACTATCTAGCTGATCGGGCATCTCATTGTCTATTGCCAAGATTTCATAAATGCCAAGCGGGCGCGAAGCGGATGCGAGCATAAGCTGAACCGTCTTTTCGTCCAAACTGGCCACCTGTGTGTTAGAGTCTAAAGCACATCTATTATTAGGAAGAGATTTGTCAGGCGTGAGGCGGTTTCCCCTACTTTTTGCATCTATTCTTTGACGATATACCTTAATATTGGTAATTTGGGCCGTGGATAAGAGTGAACGTTTATTCTTGAACAGGTGTGCCAAATCACTGTTGTGAGCCATAAAGCTATTCAAGTCAAATGAAAAAAATATTTTTACACTATTATTTGATGACCGCGAGAAGGATAAATCTGAAAGATATGGAGCCCGAGAGCGGTGGTCGGGTGGAGGGGGCGTTATAAAATCGTTAATTGCGAAGATTCTATAGTCTTTTATTTTAAGGTTAGGAACCTTTGTGGCTACAACAGAAGGGTGACGGGAGGAAATGTGTGCTGACCCACACATTAATTTCTTGGTGGTGGGGTCGCGATGTACTGGGCCGCTCCACACTTCCCCTTGCAGGCCATATCCTTCTACGGTCTCAGCCAGTGTAAAAATGTTGGCACGAGAAGGCGTTCGCCCTTGCATAAAAATGTTTTCCATCGCAGGAACGCTCACTTTCAATTGTCTATCCTTCATGAGCCGGGTGTCTGTTTTGCTTCCGCCAGACTCACTAGTAGCCGCCACAATACACAAATCTTTTATATTATCCTCAAACTCCACTGTAAGGGGCACCGAAATCGTTTGATTATAAACAGTAGCTCCGCTTCGTACATTATATAACATGGGACTTAGATTATTTTTATCGTATACTATTCCAATGTTGGTAGATATAGTTTTGCTTCCATTAAACTTTAAACTCTCTTCTATTAGACGCCGGATCCCATTACGATCTTTACCGGACTTTACTGTTTTTAGTTTTTTGAGGTTAGTAATTGCCGAAACATGCAAATTAAAGGGGCCAGCATCAATGGTCTTTAATCGTTGTAAAACAATCTTTATATTCATCTTTATAGTTTTTCGGCCATTCTCTATCTGATCAACCGGCAAAATAATCACCTCTTTAATCAAAGGAATAGGAAGAATATGTGCAGTTTTCTCGTTATACACCCCGGATGCAATATTTAACATTAGCACGGCTCCTCATTATCAGTCTGATAGAGGTCTCTTGTTAGGCGTACTTTCACGGATGAGCCTCCTAGGATTCTTTGTTCAAGACCCAAAGCCGCAATGACAGTCCCGGGTATTTCGGCGTCGACCCTGAGATTCATATATTGATCGACAGCAGTTGCCCCAACAGGATCTTGTAATATGTTTTCCTCTCGCGGAAACTCCAGTCTAGTCAGAGTGCCGTCCGACCCTGAGTGGAACACTTCAACATCAAAGTTTTCTTTTAAAAAGTCGGTGTTTTCCTCTTGAATCTCCAAAACTAAATAGTTTTCCTGAACATATAGTCCTACATTGCTATCAGATATGAACTCACCAAGCTTTAAAATATTTTGGCTCTCGGCTCCCAATAGTTCGTCTTCGCTACTAAAAAAGTTTTTATAGTCGATGTCGATATTTAGCTGGGGGATGTGACGCACCATGCCGCTTCTAAGCCCCACATTACTGGCGGTTATGTTAACCGTATAAAAATTTTCACTTGAAGAAATTTCATTGGCTAAACAATTAATATGCCATGCCGGAGCATACTGAGTCTTAAGGTCACTTGTCCCCAGCGGATCGGCGCCCAAAAAATGTTTCTGCGCAAACTGTGGAGACTCCTGAAATGTGTCCACAAACGCAACGGAGTTTTCAGACACTAGGGTCTGAACCGGGAGAGCAAGTTGAATATCGCCCAAGTATTCGTTCACCCGAGTTTCGGCGCCTAGGGTAAAGGGTTGTACCTTTAGGGCGGGTGTTTCATATTTTATTCGGCGGTCAGCTGTATTTTGCTTTTCGGAAACTCCACCGGCTGCTGGATCATACAATATATCATCATCAAAAAAAGCATAGTAGGTAGGTTTTAAATTACCTTGTTGTAGCAAATTTTTCCCATGCTCGGTGAGCTGGAAGTCTAGTACCTCTTCCTTTTTGTTAAAAAACTCCATTTTATTTACCGTTCATTATTGTCGCCGGGGTCCTCTACTGTGACCGGATTTTTTATGTTGACGTTCACATCTCCAACTATCTGGGTTCTTGTATTGGGGGCATCTGTCAGATCTGCCGAAACATACTGCACCGCTTCATCAATTTTAACTAGTTCTACGAGAGAGAAATAATCATAAGGCCAGTTGTAAGAATATCTTATTTGCTTTCGTCGCGTTCCAGACCATGGGCCTAGGTTATCGGTTACCAAGCTTCGTCGATACTTTTCATAATTCATCGGGGCGCGCTTCTTGACTTTAAATATTAGCCACTGAAGATCTTCAGAACTATTGAGCAATGAGTTAATAAGCTCTTCTTCCTGGATTATCACCTTTTTCTGTTCAAATTTGTCCCCTATTTCTGGGGCGAGATTCTGCCACATATCCGCTATATCCTTTTGGGTCACATCGGCCGAGAACTCAAACGCATACATTTGTACAGCCTTAACAGATTCATGCCGCGTGAAATCAAATTTTGGGGGGAAGATATATTTATCCATAAGTGCAGCCAAATTCTTATATGTATCTGACCCCACCGACTTTCGGCCAAACCCAAAGAATTTTCTTCTATTATCTACAACTTTAAAGGGGACCGCCACAACGGCCTCTTCTAGGACATTCCCGTTTTTGACGTCGCCGATCCGAGCTACTTCTCCCGTTTGCATCCCCACAATATCGGCCAACGAAGGTCCTGTGCCGTTTTCGATAGTAGCAAAAACACCTAGCTCAGTGGCGCCAGGTAATGAGCCGTATTGGTGCCACATTCCCCGCGTGACGATATCAGCAGCGCTGGAGGTTCCAGCGCCAACGGTGCTCGCCGGCGGGTCGCTGATGGAAACTCCGGCAAAATTCAATATAGGCGTTTCAAACTTAGATTGGATTAACCATGTCTTTTTCTGTATATTGGTTCGCGCGGGGACATCAGTATAATAATCCGTTAAGTTGAAACAACTATCTAGTTGCATGCGCGGATCTTGATCGTGCGGAGTGTCGGCAGCAACTGCTAGATTGACCGTCTCGTCGCGAGAATAAGCAATGGTCGTATTGGCGAGGATATCATCAAGAGTGGGAATTCCTCCCTCCGGTGCAGTAAAAGTAAAAGTTGCCGCCCCAAGTCCGGCAAAATATGGCGCCGTAAGATGTGAAAAACTAGCAGAATGCGAATCAAGATTGGCCAACCAATCGGCGTTTTTCGCGACGGGTGCACCGAAAGCACTTATTCTTGTATACATGTCGAAAGCGGTCCGGTCAACCTTGCCGCCAGCATCTAGTGTTCTATACAGCTTCATAACCATTTTGTAAACGGTATCCTTTGAAACAGCTTTAAAATTATCCTCGCGCTCCGAGACAAATGCCGTCAGGCCATCTTTAAAGAACTCAGTGGTACCACATAAGAAGTTATCGGCCGCAAGGCTATATAACCTCTTGCCCTTTAAATCTATCTCATAGATTCCAGGAGTGGCCGAACCTACTGCGCTTAGGCCGGATGTTTTGAACCCAGTATCATAGATACTCGAACCCGTAATATATTTGCTATTAAAATATTGGGCGGGCTTGTATAAGGCTTCAAAAGGAATTTTTTGGAGTGCCCAGCCCGAAGTGGAGGCGTGCGAGCCCGTGGAAACAGAGAGTACTGAGTCGTAAAAATCAATATTGCCTTCGGGAAGCGCTGTCACAATTGAATTTGTAAATAAGGTGCTCTGTTGGGCCCCGGCCGATGCAGTGTTTACAATAACAAAATTGCCAACAGCAAGTCCGGACTTAATTGTGTTGTACATAATACCAGGAGAATACATAGGCTCTAATACGGTACGCCATGCAAGAGGTGCGTCGTCAGCTTCTGTAAGTGTGGTAGTATCGAGGTAGTCTGCATATGACCGGGAGAAGAGGGTCGCAAGTTCAAGAGTTCTCTCTGCAGGGTAAAAACCCTTATAAGGAAGAAACTTAAGTAATGCACTACACTTAAGAGAAACCTTGTCTCGTTTAATTTTTAAATCTCCGCCTCTCTTTTCATTCAACTCTTCATCTACTACAGTAAAATATTTTAAGAAATCAGAATTTGTATATACCCTAAAGAAGGAGCTCTGCGAGCTATCGCTTATCGATGCGCCTGTCAGCTGAAGTGTATTATTTAGGTCTGCAAGAAAATCACCATTATTTGTTTCAACATAGTCCTCAATCAAGGTGCTGATTCTAAACTCCGGAACTATTGAATGATCCTTCCCGACGCGTGCGATTAAGTTGCTATAGTCTTCGTAAGTCTGATATGGCTGTTTATCACCCTGAGCAGCAGCTAGCCACTCGGCATCCCCGGCGAAGACCGTACCGGGTCCAGAGGGTTCTCGACCCGCAATAACCCTCATAGCATATGTTGCTGCGCCGGAGATGTTTGTATAAGAGCCAGAAAATCTAGAGTAAGAGTTCATTAGCTCTCCTGAGCCATCTGAGGCACGCGTGGAAGAAGTGCCAATAAAGTTAAAATGGCCGTCCAAAGGCCAGATGCTAGCATCCTTTATTACATGTCCCTGTGAATTAGGCTTCGCCAGCTGCGCTCCGAGGGTTTTCCGGGTGGTGCGGCTGGAGTTCCATATATCGTCGATGGTAAAGGATGTACGTCGGCGGACGATATTCCTGTAAGCATTTACCTGGGCCGGGTATAATCTTTCGCTATATACGACAACTGTGGACATCTCACTTGATGTAAGGTACTCAAAAGTAGTTCCTAAAGCATTTTCATACAAATTGGGCTGAGGTGTGGCCAAGCGATTGTTCAAGCCAGCGTGAGAGAAGTAATCAAACAAAGTACCATATGATACTTTTTGCATACCATTGTCTACTGAACTAGAGTTACTAGAGTTATCTTCTAAATATACAATGACCGGCGAATATCGAGTACTAAGGGGCTGTTCGACAAAATCAACAAAAGAAACGGGATGCTTAGGATTAACATATTGAAAAATTCTTTCACCGGTGCGCATGGCGAGCCGTGGTGGGTGCACGGTGGTACCCACAATATTTTCCTCTCGAAGCTTTCGAGCGACCTTTGTTTCTCCGGTTCGGAGCTGTTTCCAGGTGGGATAGCCGTAAGGTCCATTACGCATTGCCATTAGCGAATTAAAATAGTCCGCTCTATTATCAAAATTGGGGGACGCCCAGTATGATGGGTTCTGATATGAGGCGCTGGCGTCTGCTGTTAAGGGAAAACCTAGCATATGATAAGTGGAGGCCGATACAGGGTCAATAAGAGTGGTCGTAAGACCCACAAAAGTTGAGTCTGCGTATGTGCCACTTATTATGAGTTGAGAGAAAGTGCCCGGCTTACAATCGCACGAAGAAGAGTCTAGTCCATAAATTGTTTGATCTTGTGCCATGGAGGACGTAACCCACAGATATTGTTGTTCGGAACGAGGAATAGCGTGTTGAACAAATAAATTATCATAAACCTTTTCTTTCGCATAGCCGGCTGATGAGCTGACGATATTGGTTTTTGTGTTGCGATTTGTTTTATGCCAAGAAGGGAACTTACTAATCGTCGCGACTGAACCATACGCCGCGTCAAAGCCAAACCGGCCGCAGTGGAGAGTGGCGCGCTGGTCAAGGCCGCGGTTTTTATCTATTTGGTCGACTACCGTAATGGTTTTTTCAGCTGTGGGATCCACCGATGCTGACCCCGAGAGACCATAATTGATGACCTCTCTATTTCTATAAGGTAACGCATTATAAACGGACAATTCTTCATGCGGAGGGTCGAGATATCCACGTGATTGCACAGCGTAACCGCCAGGAGCACTAAATCTATTAACAATAACTGTTTGATTTGAGTTGCGGCCGACTCGATTAGGAAGTGTATAATCTAAGTTGCCGCTCGTATTTTGAGTCGACGTTATCGACAGCGGGAATTTGCCTCGAGTCGCCCGGGTTTCAGGATCGGACGCAAAATTAAATGTCTGTTCGCGGAAATAAAGATCGTTAGTGGTGCGGCCGGCTGTTTGAACCACTTGATAGTTCTTTTCATAATTGCCAATTTTATTATGTATTATGGTGCCTGATAGTCGAGTTCCAACAGATGCCGTCGTCATTAAAATATTTTTAATATTTACAGGACGCTTCGCAGTCTCATCTCTAAACCTC
>Ga0114906_1000680_pt1 | contig 18799 bp, 28 predicted proteins | sample MalvirDeepMed_M9_FD_89687 | JGI IMG/M metagenome (GOLD analysis project Ga0114906, IMG submission 89687) | Marine viral communities from the Global Malaspina Expedition - Malaspina viral metaG DeepMed_M9 | ecosystem: Environmental > Aquatic > Marine > Oceanic | place: Mediterranean Sea...
CTCCTGAAGTTGTTACGAACATTAACTACTATAATTTAACTTAACTATTTCCTCTTTTGAAAACCACCAATAATCATTCAAGCTTTGAAAGTAGACCTGATGATTGAGAATTGACCAAGAATTATCTTCTATTCTGATTAAAAGACCAACTTCCCCCATCTCTAGAGATATAACTGAGTTTGCACTATTCAACATCGAGTTAGTACTAACAACTCTCTTACAAATTTTGATCAGGTCTCCTGCTTTCATTTAAGTTTTACCAAATCCTTAAATTCAACATATTTGTACTCGTAACTCCCGTTAAACTTTAAAAACCAATTTACTTTTGCTCTGCCCCGTATATGGTGCATTTCAATAATTAAGCCAATCAACTGATTATGTGGTATGTCAACATGCATAACAAGATCACCTACTTTAAATTGATCTCCCAACATCAAAAAATTACAGTACCCCCGGCACGATTCGAACGTGCGACCTGCGGATTAGAAGTCCGATGCTCTGTCCGACTGAGCTACGGGGGCTCATTTTTAAATTATTGCATAATCCAAAAAAAAATGCAAGGAAAAAATGAGCCACTTTCAATATTTTTCCGCTTTTATTTTTCTAATCCATCGGTGGTATATCCAACCACTGACATCATTAACACTACCAAGCGGCCTGTATTTTCTGCCGAAGAAATCTTCGTATTTAGTGCCCGGTAGCATATGCACAAGCACTTTTCTGTCCTGCAGTAAAACATCTACTTCATGATCGAGCTTTACGACTATTCCTAACCATTCCTTACCATATAAAATATGGTTTACAAGGTTACCTGTTTTCAGGAGAATTCTCTTTTCCGTCCATGGATAACTCAGCTCTTTGTCGTTGTATGTCTTCACTCGTAATTTTTGATACTACTCCTAAAGTAATTAGGCAGAAAACCCACAGAACTACGGTGTACGTAAATAATTTATTTTTCATTTTTTAATACATGTTCACAAATATTTTTACACTTCCTTTCATTGCTATTTAATTCTTTATCAAACGCTTTTTTAGCCAAAACAACAAATAACGTTATCAAAGCCGCAAGAGCATACAGTCTAATCTTTGCCATCATCTGATACACTCATAAGACGTAACGGAGACCATCGTTGAAAGGTGATATTCGTATCTTGATATTAGGTCTCCTCTGTTTCTCTCTTTTGCATCTTTTAGCAAGAACTGTAACCTTTTAAAAGTCAATTCAGAATTTATATAAAATTCCAAGGCGTTAAAAACTGCCTGAACAGCAGCTGAGACTATCGACCTTTTAGAACTTCTGAACGAGACTGTTTTTTTAGAACAATTAGAAAAACTTATAATAACCTCAATATTTGCACTACTTCCAGAATCTCTTGTGTCACTGAAATCCGGTTTGACCTTGAAGCTTTCAAAAACTATATTTTGGAGAGATGAATATTGCGATAAATAATTATTTATCATGCAATTATAAATTGCATCGACGACGCCAACACCTTTACATTCTAAATTATGAATCTTGTGTTTATTATTAATTGTTTCCGTGAATTTGCAGTAAACACTCGAAAGATTATTAACGAAATCTTCATTAAATGTCACATTGTCAATGGAGAATTTCACCCGGTCTTTTTTTAATATTTCTTTTATGACATTCTTTGGTTTAGCTCTCTTCACTTCTTCAAGGGTTTTTAAAGCCATATAATATTATTCTATCCTTTCTATTGACGTAGAAACTTTAAAAATTCTTTGAACGTTTTTAAGTCTCTTGCAAGCTCTTAAAATTTTACTCTTGGCGTCTTCAGGATTTGAAAATGTGCCCGGATAACTCGGAATAAATTTAATACTTAGTCCTGCAATATATGTTTGTTCCGCGATCTTTCTGTTGGCTATAGCGACATTTACGATAGTAACAGTTGGAAGTGCACGCATTTCAGCTAAAATATCGTCAAGACCGCGCTTACTTTCCCCTATTTCTATAGTATAACCTATCATACAATAGAATTTATATATTCCTCTTTGTCTAGGCCTATCTTTTTCTTCGGTTAGAAGCTCAAAATATTCATTAATTTCATTATCGATACTCTCACTTGTTGCTAATTTATAAGCTGATTCCATGTTGTTTATTTCATTAACCACAAAATTTTTGAGACCTTTCGCAACAACATCTAAATTCTCATCGATATACTCTGCTAAATCGGCTACCTCATCGATGTAAAGTTCCTCATTATCTATACTCTTATAGTTGCCAAAGGGGCCATGGCGCAAAGCAAAACCAATAGTATAAGCTACAGCATGATCGCCAAGAGATGTTCCTTGAATAGTAACAGACTGAACACCTAAATATTTGCTGCTGATCATATGTTTCTGCGGGAACTTCTTTACAGCCCGGGGAGGAAGATCTTTGATGGGCAAATCCATTTGTTGCGCTGCAATGTCGGCAATTGCTTCTGTTTCTTTCTTAATATAGCTAATCGCTTGACGGGTTTTCTTGCCCAGAACTGCCCTTAAATAATTAAGATCTAAATTGTCATCAAGTCCATCCGATATATCAATGGGGATCACGTCATTTTTATAGCCTTTGGGTATTTTATCTAAACCTATCTCTTTACCATTAAACAGAATGAATCGTTTTTCCAGTGTAAAGAAAATGCCTTCGTGATCATTATGATGGACATCAAAGTTTTCTAATGTTGATAGCCACGTTTCTTCTTTTGCTTCGGTTTGCCCTTGAAGCTTAGAAATGGGGGTTGGCTTCAAGTATTCCTCTTTTCTTAAGTAATGCTTAAGCACTTTTTGGATGTCACGTGAAGTTTCAAGGTCAACGCCTTCGTTCTCGAGAAAGCTATCAAAACCATTGGGGTTTGGTTCATAGCCCTCAGTGCTTTTTCTAAGTTCGAGTTGAATGCCTTCGTTGCCGCTATCGGAAGAATCAACTTCTTCAATATAGAACGATATATCCTGGTCAAGCGCTTGGACGATGGCATCCATAAAATCTTGAGCACCCGTCCCCCAACTGGTTGGAATTTCGTATTTTCCTATATCTTCTGGCTCAATAGTGAAGTAATAGGACGCTCCAAAATTTAGAAAGTCTCTTGTGCCATCATTGTCAACGTCATAATATGCTTGAAAGTTTTGAGAATGATGTTGGGCATGCCGCTTCATAATCTCTTCCGCTTTCTGCTCCATTCCGGACTCCGGGGGGGAATTCTCCATTGATGCTTTTCCGTTAACGATAATATCATCATAAACATCTGCAGCCATCCTTGAGGACAGGCCGGCCCCACCACCGCCAGAGCCGTCGCCGCGACCGAGGGCCATGTACAAAATATCAATTTCATAACTTTCGTCAAATACATCGAATATTTCTTCTGCCTCCCAGTCTTCAGAGTGGCGGCGGCTAAAAACTACAGCGATCTTATGAAATTTGTGGTCTGTTGGTAAGCTGTCAATTCTCACCATCACGAAGCCTAGGCCCTCTTCAGTATATTGATCGTAATAGTTTTTTGACTCTGTTGCAGATATACACCACTTTGTATTTCTTCCGTAATAACAAGAAGCTCCTTCGGTCTTTGGCCTAACCGCAAACACGCCGTGATCATCATAAATAATCTCGGAACCCTTCATCGCCTTTTCTTTCTTTTTAGCTCTAGCTTGCTTCTGTGTATCTATCTTTTCAATCTTTGCAATTAATCTCTCCACTCCTATGGTACTAAGCTGGTAGATATCTGATCCCTTTAATCTGTGTCTTTGGGCATATCTCTCAAAATTTAAAACAGCATCAAGTATTTGTCCTGCAACTGCTGTGTTGTCCGGATCTTCACCGGCTGGGGCCAAGTCCCAGTCATCTTCGTCGTCCTCCGGAGGCGGATAGTTATTGGCGAACTCGCGCATCGTCCACAGGATAAATTTTGAGACACCCCTTGGACCAAGATTACTCTCAATGTTTTGACGAAACCAATCTAGCCAGCCCATCTCTGTGTATTGAGGATATTGTCTCTTTACATCTTTGACTCTTGCTTCTACTAGTAATGATAAATCGTCGTATTGATTTAGATAATCGATCCACTTTCTTTGGAAATTCATAAATAATAACACCTTTTTATAATAATTAGTAAAGGGGATAGCAAAGTTTCCTTTATTATCCCCTTTTTAGATGGTAATTAGATCAGTTTTGTTGAATAGATTATTGATTCTGCATGCTGAAACCACTAAGTGCTAATTGCTTTTTTGTTTCCTTCAAATAAAGTAGCGTTTTGCCCAAGATTAAAATATGCTGACTACCTACTTTAAAAGCTACATCTTTTCCAGCCGGCTCTTCTTCTGGAAATATAAACACTTTATCTAAAAAGTTTTTTAAAGTTATTGTGGTAGCGAACAACTCACAAAAAAAAGAAAATATCTCATCACTGAAATCTATAGTTCCATGAAAATAATCCGAAAAGAATTCTTTTATCTTATATAAATCTTCATCAGCATTAGTCCGAAATTTTTGAATTTCTTCAGGTTTCAAATAAATGTAGTTTGATTTTTCACTTGGCGGATCTGATGACATTGCGGCCCTTTCCCCAAAAATGTTTACTCTTTCTCTCGCTAGTTATTAGGAGTGCTGATATATATTTATCATCTCCTCTGCTGATAATACGAGCATGATATAAATCCAGCTTGCCATATTTTGGTAAATGACTTCTTCTAGCATACTTTTTACGTGGTGGCGGCTGATTTAAATATTCTACGCACGCTTTGACAATCTGCTCCTCTTCGTTCAAATTCATTTCTGAGGCCTGATGAAAATCCAAATCTATATGCACACCAACAACCCATTTTTTAAGACCAAATTCCGGGATGTCCCAAAATGTAGATCCATGATACCTGCCAAATTTACTCTTGCTCTTCCCCTTATCCAGTTCCGAAATGTATTCTGGTATAGGTCGTAAATCACAATTAAGCTTCATTGACACTAACTCCCAACAACTGGGAGAATTCACCGAAACCACCTATCAAACTACAAAGCCCAGTTTCTTTGTCGTTTTTAACGATAATAGGTACCGTTGGATATCGGTAGAATTTTTTTGTATAATCCAGAAATTCTGGATCTTCTTCAAAATCATAAAAAACAAAGTCTTTGTTTAAAGATACTAGTATATGTTTTGCTGAAACACAATATGAGCACGATGACTTGCCGTAAACAAAATATCTTTGGTTATCCATGCAACAAATTCCTTTCTTTTGATCGAAGAAGTGTTAATTTCTCCTGAATTTCTATTGCATTTCCTACAACAACGATGTCTAATCCTGACTGTCCCCTATTCAAAGAAATGGTACAAAAGCTGCTGTTGTTTGAAATCCCATCAATTTTACCCTCGTACAGAGCGCCCGAACTAGGCCTGATACAAATGATGTGTTCTGGATTGATTAAAACGTCCCTGGTTTTAAATTTCATTTTTCTTTCTGAGGTTCTCGAAAAGCCTCCTTCTCTGAAGACTTCTTGTACTTTTATCATGACGACTCCTCCTCTACTAAATAAGCTTGTCTTTTCGAGACATAACATTCTTTTCCTTTATATAAAATTTTATACAATTGATCATTCTCCGAAAGCAACAAAAAAACTCCTGGTTTTTTAAGTTTATGATAGTGTGTGACCACTATATCAGATGGTTCGCTGTTTTCTTCTGTGAGTTCAGATTCAGATGGTATGTAAATTAATTTTTTAGCCACTATCCTCTTCCTCAAAATCGATTTTATTAGCCGGGGGTGTATCTGATTGAACACCTTCACCAGCAAGCGCTTGAAGATAACCTGATGCAATTGCCATGGAATCTTCTAGAACAATATCGGCTTCCATCATGTGAACCCTAATTTGTTCCATTCTCTTCAATGCATTCTCCATTGAGCGCTCCTTAATTCCTATAAGATGAGAACAAATACTTGCTGCTGTCTCCAAGTTTTTTTCTGCCCTCAAAATCAGTTGATCCATTTCGCTTGGAACATTTTCCAAATCGATAGTGTAAGAAATTTTTACTTTCATTAGTACCACTCCATATAACTTATTAAGGCTTCTTGCCTATGTCTATTCCACTTTGTTTCGTCTAGATTTAGAGACAAAGAATCCGCTAGTTTTTTTCCGTATTCCCATGCCAAGACTTCTTCTCTAATCACATCTACTCTATGTTTTTTATCGCCGCGGGCTTCTCTATTGTCTTTTTTCATATACGGAAATTGTTTTCTGAATGGTTCATGTCCTTCGTCATGACACTGCAATAAAACGTGCCCAACTTCGTGAAGTAGCGTGTGCAAACGAGAAATATAATTTTGTTTTGAATTGATTTCTATAATTTTAATATCGTGAAAATAAGCATTAGATAAATGCCCACCATATTGCACTCCAACATCATATTCTTGTAGCACAAAGCTTTCTACAATTCTAAGTTGCCTTTCAATTTGTTCTTTCACTCTAACTCCATTTTTTATATTATAGCAAAGAATATTTTTGAAGTCAAGATATAAATTTCAAAATCATAGCACCAATCATGCCAATAGTCGATGTAAAAAGTGTCCAAATCAGCTTCGAAGAAAGATCTTTCCAAGATTCTAATGCTCTAATTCTAGCATACAATCCTTCATCCGGATTATAAACCGCTTCTTTTATTTTCCCAACATCATCAGCAATTTCTTCTTGCTTAACCTTGAGCTGTTCAAATTCTATATCAACCACAGTTAAAAGTTTATCGACTTTAACCTCCAACTTTAATAGTGGATTATCAATATTGGACATGTTGATACCTCATTGTTGTAGTGTAACATCAATAACTAGACTAACTCAAACTAATCAGCTTCAATAATCGCATGATCGGTAGTAATCAAAATCCCAGCAACAGAAGCAGCATTTTGTAGTGCGCAGCGTGTAACCTTTGCCGGGTCAATAATTCCAAGATCAAATAAATCAACAAGATCTCCAGAATTAAAGTTAATTCCCATCTTAGGGTCTGAAGTCTCTGATAATTTCGATGCCAAATCCTCAAAATTATACCCAGAATTCCTAGCCATAACCCGAACCGGTGAAATGAGCGCTTCTTTAATAATAAGGAAGCCCAATTCTTGTTCGCTGTTTTCAAGATCTTCCACAGATAAATTTTGAGATATCCTAAAAAGTATAGAACCGCCGCCCGGGACAATTCCTTCCATTTGCGCAGACCTAACAGCTTCTAATGCATCTTCAATCCTATGCTTCTTTTCGAGCATTTCGACTTGTGTTGCAGCGCCGACTTTAATAATCGCAACTCCGGAAGCTAGTCTCGTAATCCTCTCTTGGATAACTTCGCACTCTTGTAAAGAATCTGTCATCTCGATTTCATTCTTAAGGGTGCCTATCCTATCATCTAACAGTAGTTGCTCTGCATCACCGCCAACAATTGTTGTTGAATTTTTTGAGATCTCAATACTTTTAGCCGATCCAAAATCGGTCAACTTAACGTCCTTTAGGTCATCGCCTAACTCCCGCTTAAAAAATCTAGATCCAGTTGCTATGGCCAAATCCCCCATTATATTTCTACGCTCTTCACCATATCTGGGAGCTTTAACCGCTGCTACTTTCATTGAACCCCTAACTGTATTCATAATTAAAGCTGCTAAAGCTTGACCTTCTATTTCATCTGCCACAATAATAAATGGGCGCCCTTCTCTGGCTGCAATTTCCAAGGCTGGTAGGATTTGTTCAACGTTGTCCAGGCGATGATCAGTGATTAAAAACAAGGGCCTTTCATATCTGGCCACGTTTCTTCTTTGGTCAGTAACAAAAGCTGTCGCAGCATATCCAGAATCAAACCTAAATCCTTCTACAAGTACTAACGTCGTATCAACTGATCTGGCTTCTTCAATTGTAATAGAACCATCCTTGCCCACCTTATCGACAGCCATAGCAATAATGTCACCAATTCCAAAATCATTGTTAGCAGAAATTGAAGCCACGTGCGCAACATCTTCAGCACTCATAACAGGGCGAGCAGCATTTTCTATTTGTACGCACACTTCCTTTACAGTTTTGTCGATCCCCCTCTTAATTTCTACAGGGCTGATACCTTCTTTAATATGCTTAAGAGCTTCATTATAAATAGCTCTTGTCAAGACCGTAGAAGTTGTAGTCCCATCACCAGCATCTATATTAGTTTTGTAGGAAGCCTGTTTAACCAATTGGGCGCCAGCATTCATAACAGGATCTTTAAGATCTACAAACTTAGCGACAGTTACACCGTCTTTTGTAATAATTGGCATCTCCCCTTTTTGCTGCAAGATGACATTTCGCCCCCTTGGGCCAAGTGTAGATGCTACGTTGTCTGCTAAAATATTTACACCTTCTGTGATTTTTTCACGCAGTGTGTCTTTGGAAGAAAAATGTTTGGACATTAAATACTCACTTTCGTTTTATACATTATATATTATAAGCACAGATTTTATAAATGTCAAGGGTTTATTTATCAATATCCACGGCTTCATTCAAATCGAAACTGAGCTGACTGTCATCCAACTCCATAGCCGCTTTTTCAGTTGCATCTTTGAGCGTATCAACATCAGATGATGCTTTTAGCAGGTAGCCCTTTCTATCCTCGTCGCCACCGGTCATATAGAGACTAAGATTGTCACTGAAATTTTCTAATGCATGATAGATTGGGGCAATTGTTGATTCTAGTAGAGTTGCATACCTTTCCCAAGAAGCCTTCAATGCTTGTTCGCCTAACGGAAGAAAAGCAATTGTCTCAAACCCTCTAATCTCTTCTGCCTGTTGGCGAGTGAATTCAAACTGTTGGGGATCTAGATAACCAGGGGTCATTTCTAAGGATTTAATAACCTCACTTTGGTCTCCGGTCTTTTTAAACTCTTCAATTGCTCTTTCCAGTTGCTCCACCATGGCGTAGGATCCAAATATTTTAGAGGCTTTCGTTTTTTCATACTTTTCTTCAGTATACGTAATATCAAATGGAGCATATTTTTGAAGCAATTCAACCTTCATGTTGATAATCATATCAACTAATTTGGACATACCCACATTATTAAGTTTTAAATCAGCTTCATTTAAAACTTCTTCTGATCCTGGTGAATATTTGAAAAAATGCGCTGTTGGGGCAGATGAAACTAAACCAGATGATAGTCCCCTCCTTTTCAACTCCCTTGGGACAGGTGTCTTTATCGATTTAATAGCCATATCCTTATCAATAAGTTGTCTAAATTTATCTTGTAAAGCTGCAGCGTCTTTAAAATGGAACTGATGTTTTTCGGAGGGTTCTTTTACTGTGACTTTTTCAAGAAATGGCTTGACGAAAACATCTACAAAGTTCTCTAGAGTTATCCTAAATTCACCAAATTCCAAGCCTTCGGTCTCACCGCTACCGCCTACTCTTCTAGCATCTAAATAAACAACATGATCTTTCACCTTAAAGTGTTTGACCATGTTCTTAAAGGAACCTTTAACACCAGTTGTCTGACCCAGTAGCTTAAGAGAATATTCCACCCCACCCAAAACAACATCTGTAATTGGTTTGCCAGCGGCAGGATCGTCAGTTTTTTCAGGCTCTGTAATCTGTTCTGCTTTTCCACCGAAAAGACCAGCGAGAAAACCCTCGAAAATAAAACCACCTGCAGACTCAGTGTAGTCATCAAGAATTGTACTCAGCACTTCTAGCATAACAAGGGCTGATAAAACACTTTTTACATCTGTGAGTTGTAATTCACCAGTAGTAACATCAGACAAGAATTTTATTTTAGCTGGTAGTGATTCGCCAGGTATATTTCTGCTATACCTTTCAATAATCTCCCTGTCTTTGGAGCCAGGTTTGCCCCATGCTTCTGTTATTCTTAATTTTGGGATTGGGTAAGTGACTGTCTCCTCTGTCCCCTTCCCCGTTACCTCTTCAGTTTCTTGGATCAAAGGCAAATCACCTAGCAGGTTCTCTACCAGCATTATAAAGTCTTCAGCATTACCTTTTTTCTTGCCATAAACCTCAAATAACTGCTTATCTAAATCTGACATTACTAACACCTCTCTTATTAAATAGTTTCAAACTATCTCATCAGCAATGCCAAATTCAATGGCTTCTTCTGCTGAAAGATAAAAATCTACTTGCTTTCGCAAGATCTTTTTTATTTCTCGTACTGACATGTTTGTCTCCCGTGCAAGACACTTAACATATCTGTCTTGTATCCAGCGTATCTCGGCAATCTCGTTTTCCATATTGGTCAAAGATCCATGATAACCACCAATAACACTGTGTATCATAACTCTGCAATTGGCACCAATCTTTCTCTTTCCTTTGGTACCTGCTGCTAACAAAACAACACCAGCAGACATAACCTTGCCAACCCCCAAAGTTTCAATATCACAATTCTTTCTCACCATTCTCATGGTATCATATATGCCAAACATATCTGGTGCACTGCCACCCAAAGTAGATATCATTAACTTTATCGGCTTTACAATTTCGAGCAACTCGCTTTCGGGATCTTGAGGGTCCTTATATTCGAATCTTTTAGCTGTATCTGATAAATATAACAAAAGATTAACTGTATCCGAACTAATCTTCTCTTCGATGTCACCGTACAATGATATTCTTCTCATATCATCTTCTTTACGGCCCGCGTCGATATTGTTAATAATTACAAAACGTTCATTATCTTCGTTTTCTATTTCTTCTACCATTAATCACCTTTTTCTTTCCACTTTTTGCTAATTCATGCACGTCAAAAGACAAAGTATTCGCAAATTTAATCCATGAATTTTTATTTTCAAAAGCTTTTCTCAATAGAATAATCATTTTACCATTTTTTGGATCATAACCACTTCCAGTTACAGACCAACCCTCTGTTTCTTTGGTTATTCTATTAATTTCTCTCTTTGCCTTAGCAGTAGCCTGTAAAGTATATGTGCCTGCTTCTCTATCGTACCACGCAACAGCTTCTATAGTCATTTTGTCTTACCTCCTTCCTTTTTTAATTTTAATTGTTTGATCCTTTGTCTGGCTTGATGCCAGTTAGCATAAGTGAGAAATTTATGATAACTTCTAGGTAAAGAAAGAAGCATTTTAACAACTATAACATTGCGCCATTCGGCCAATGCTCTTTGGTCACTTTTAATAATTTTGTTAACTTCTTCTTCAAAGCCCGGAGTATTTTCTAAATTAAGCTTTTTAATTTCTATTGATTTTTCAATATCAGCGTTAATGGCATCTATTAATAATAGAATTGCGTCGGTGGTGTCTTCAAAAATAACTTTTGAATAACCTAAACCAAGCAGATAAGAAAAAATTCTATAGGCGATGGCGCCAGAGAAAAACCACAATGCATTTTCAAACATAATAAAATTTTATATCAGGTGGGGCAGAAAGTCAATGAAAAAAACTACTTCTTTTGTACTTTTTTCGCCAAAGCTTCTTTGACAATTCTTTTAGTAACTTTTGCAGCGATAGCATCTACGATCTCGTTGATTCTATCTTCATCAGCATCCATTTCCATTAATTCTTCTTCTTCCTCTTCAGGGGGAATGTCACCAACAGGCTCTTCAGAAGGAAGCTCATCAACAGGTTCCTCTAAAGGCTCCTCAAGAGGCTCCTCTTCGCCTACACCACCAGCATCAAGAATACTTTGCAAAACATCCACAGCTGTTTGAAGCGCTGCTACTTCAGTTTCGGAAACTGTCACCTCCGCTTCAACGTCTTCTTCTGCTGCGGGCTCCTCAAGAGGTTCCTCAAGAGGCTCATCGAGAGCCTCTTCTTCGCCTCCAAGTTCTTCGCCTGGAACCGGTGGCATCTCCTCTTCTTCTTCCGGAGGCATTCCCAGTTCTTCTTCTAATTCTACGTGAGATCCAGGATGGACGTAAGTTCCTAGCTCATTAACAGCTCCAATGTTTGCGAGAGTTTGGAACCTTCGTATGGTAGCTTCTTTTAAAAGCTTTTTGTCATTATCTTTCTTCTGCATTGTGATTCTCCTAGCCAAAAATAATAGATAGACGTATAGTGTTACACTATTTCAAAAGTAAATAGTATCTAGAATTCTTTAAAGTTTAAAATAATTTAGATATTTTCTTCAAAGCGGCCTGTTCAATTTGTCTAATCCTAACAAAACTTAACCCTATCCTTTTAGCTACCTCTTGCAATGTCATACCTTTATCATCATTCTTATCTATGGATATTAAACAACAGTTATGATCTTCTTCATAATCTATCCATTTCCGACAACTGGTATTGCAACATGCTGTCCTTTTTTTTATACATGTTTTAGAACACTCTGGCAAATAACTCATTAATTTTTATAATCCTTTGCTATCATATCAAATATGTTTTCTTTTTCCTCGTCTGTGAGAGAGAAAGAATTTTTTACATCTTCTCCCTTATCAATTAATTTCCTTGAATCTTTAATTCTTATCTTACCTTGTTTGGCAATTTGAAATTTTAAATCAGTTATAAAATCTATAATTCTTAAGTCGCCGGTGATGTAACCCGTAACCATACCTTGGAAGAACTGCAGCTGAGTTAATCCGTCGTGCCTCAATCTTATTCTTAAATCAACATGTCTTTTGTCTGTATCATGAAATATAATTTTCTTCCCTTCAGATCCATAATTATATCTTTCACTTGACATTTAAAATATGCGTCCCACTTTCAAATTGGCCTGCTCCGGTTTGGACAATAAAATTGGCTTTACTTCGAAGTTCACTTATATTCCTTGCTCCACTATACGAAAATCCACTGCGAACATTTTGAGCTAATTCGGCCAAAATATTCTCCACGGATCCTTTGTAAGGAATGGTGGTAGATATGCCCTCTAAAGAGCTAGATTGGCCTCTCCAAGCCTGCTGAGCCTCCTTACTGGCCATGCCCCTATAGATCTTATACCTTTTGTTATCGGAGGCCTCAAACACCTGTCCTGGGGCCTCTTCTGTGCCTGCTAACATTGAACCCAGCATAACAAAATCTGCGCCCGCGGCGAGAGATTTTACTACATCGCCTGCATTTTTAATTCCACCGTCAGCAATAATTGGGGTGTTAACATCAATGTAACTACACGCCAACACTGATTGAAAAGTTGGCACGCCATGTCCAGTTTGAATACGAGTTGAACAGATGGAGCCACCTCCAATTCCAACTCTCACTGCATCTGCTCCCCATTCTGAAAGATCGTAATATCCTTCTGGAGTTGCAACGTTGCCGGCTATAATGCAGACATTATTAATTCCAATTTTATCTTTAAGAGATTTGATTGCTCTCTCCATTAAAGAATGATGTCCATGAGCAATATCTACACAAAGAATATTAGCACCATGATCCAAAGCTGACATAGCCCGAGTTAAATAATCACCTGATACTCCGACTGCTGCCCCGACATTGTACATTCCTTCCATGCACGCATCATGAATAAGCGCGGCTTGTTCTTCAATTGTATTATATCTATGAATAATTCCCAAACCACCGGCCTGATGCATCGCGGTTGACATCGACGATTCAGTGACAGTATCCATGGGACTAGAAATAACCGGAAGGCTAAATTTCAAATCTCTGATTTTACTACCAATATTAATTTCAGACCTAGACTCGATATCACTTTTCAAGGGTGATAACAAAACATCACCAAAACTATAACACTGCTTAAACACTAGAACTCTCCACTTCCTTAATAAGGTTAACTGCTTTTCCCCAACATTCTGGGCAATAAAGACGGACAATCTTTTCTTTTTTACGTATTACAACGTTCCAGGTGCTGACCATCTCTTTATCTTGTTTATCAAAAGGCTCAGTACACGCACTACATTCATCCGGAATTCTATCAAACATCAAAAGCTTCTCTTGCAAATCTTTCTCTGCTATCTTCTTCTTCTTTCTTCGTAGTTTTCTGCTAGCGGAGACCATTAATATTCTCCTGTTGAACCCAAGCTTCCTGCTCCACGAAGCGTACTGGTACCATAAACATTGTCATCGGAGACTTCCTCTACTGCGCAGGTCTTAATAGGAATCAGTACAGCTTGCGCGATCTTTTGACCAGGCTTAATAACGGCAACGCGGTCGCCAATATTATTAAGATTAACAAACACCTCACCATTATAGCCACTATCGACTACACATGCCCCGACGATTAATCTCTTTTTAAACGCAACACCAGATTTGTTTTTTATTTCTAGCATATGGCCTTTGGGCACAGCAATCTTTAATCCTGTCGGAATAAGTGCCCCTTGAGATGCTCCAAGATGTATGTCTCTTGAGCCTCCAAAAGAGTTATAGCCATCGGCTGGTGAATAAAACAGATCCATACCAGCATCAGTCGGATAAGCTCTCAATGGTAACTTCGCGTCCTCTCTCAATCTAAACACTTTTAGTTTCATATTTCTCTCCCTTAGTAATTATTTGTTGCAACAAAGTGATTTGCATTCGAATCTTCATGTGTCATTCTATCTCTGTACTGAATAGAATATCTATAGTTATAATCCTCAACAATAAATCCATCATATAGTTCTTCAGTTAATTCATCTCTATTGATGATAATCATCGTTTTACATTTTGTATTCCGGAACCATTCAGCTAAGTCCCTGTGTTCCTGTTCTCTAAACTGGCCAGCTGGGTGGTAATCTGTAAACTGTCTAGTATATGGTGGATCAAGAAAAACAAAGTCATCCTTTGTTGCATTTCGAACACTATACTTCCAATCACCATGCGTAATAATGGTATTGTTCAAGATTGTTTGAATATCAGAAACAGGTTGCTCAATACCTTTAAAAGATTTATACCACCCATACGGAACATTAAAATTACCTTCATTGGAAAACCTAAGCATTCCAGAAAAGGCTAGTTGCCTCATAAGATAAAAACTTACCGCCCTATCAAAGTCGCTGGTAAAATTTGTATCCCTATGGTGATAGAAATACCTATCTGCGATATCGTTTATTTCTTTATTCAGTTCATCCTTTAAAGCTTTTACAATGGTTTTCTGGTTGGTGATACTGTCACACTTGGAAGATAGTTTAGCTATTGTTTCGTTTAACCCATCTTCCTTACAGTTTGCGATCAGTACTCCTTCATCGTCCTTCTTAATACCTAGTAAGATCTTGAGAGCAGACCTAACAACAGTATAATTTGAAGAATACATTTTTGACAATTTTGTCTGTTCTTTGTTTAATTCCTTCTCAGTTTTAACGTCTCTTCTAGCTACCGACATCTCTTTGTTATAATTTGTGCTAAGCTCATTAATCTTCTTAACAAGCTTGTTGGTATCATTCTTCATGACCTGAAAAAAATTAATTACGTCCTCATAGTTATCATTAACTACGTTGCTGTCATGAGCCAAATGCAGCCATATGGCACCCGCACCAACAAACGGCTCATAAAAAGTCTTAAAGCTCTTTGGCTTAAGTTTTTCAACTGTTGGTATCTCTCTTCTCTTTCCGCCACTATATTTAAAAAATGGTTTTAAAGGTTTGCCGCTCATTTAATTCCTCACAATAGTATAAGACTTCATATATTCTTCAAGATCGTAGTTTTGATTAAGGTGGAAAAGAATGTTCCGGATAAGCCATTTCGTATTAAAAAACCTATCTTGTTTTCTTTTGAGTTCAATGTTATCCCATTTTACTCCCAGTGTATTCTGAATTGTTCTACCATTAATAATGTAGTTTTTTGCGCGAGAATCTTTAAACGATGCCTGTGTAATGTCTTCGTTGTTCCACAACACAATGCTTGCTTTTGTTTCCCATTCTGAATATGTTTTATTAAAGTGTCTTTGGCAATTTTCTAATTTATCAATTTCGCCTGTAGCCTTCTTTGTATCAAAATTATCCCCGTCTTTCATCTCAATTAAAATCATTGATTTGTTTTTCGGGTTAATCAATAGAAAATCTACATGTGTATTCTTTATGCTTGTTTGATTTTCAATTTTAAATTTATGAATTAATGTTTGATCTTCATAATCACTCGGGTCAAAACTAGAAATACTAATGTTCTTCGAAACGTTTAAATTACTGTTTTCTGCAATTAAGTCTTCTAATTCATTTCCATTACGAATCATAGTGGAATGAGACTTTTGCAAAATTTCTGCCAGAAATGGGTTATCGGTCACGCGTAAATATGCCGATGGAGTTTTTGGATTAGCATCCTTAATTTGAGCCATGATTATTTCCTTTCTTTTTATGTTCTTAATATAACAAAACGGGAATGCTTTGTCAAGACATTCCCGTTTTAAATTTAAAATAAAATTGCTTTTACGATATAGCTCGAAGCTTTTGGTAAATTGCATCCAACATTTGAATTACCGCTTCATCCTCCAAATGATCGCACTCTATCTGGGCTGCAGTCATAGCCATTGCAACATTAGTTATCACCATCTTTTGCTCAGGGGAGCACCCTACGTAATGTTCACTGACAAACTTATGATCAACGTTGAGCTTGAGAGTTTTGGTTGAAGTTTCAAACCTCCATGGAGAAGCGATGGGGCCTGAAAATTCTTCCTCTATAGCTGAACACCATTGTGGTGAAGGCTTTCTTTGCTTTGTATTTATCGGTGTTACCTTTTCACTAGTAGTGTTTTTTGCTCCAGCATTATTCTTTCGCTTTTGCTTTGGTGCAACCCCCATCTTATCCTGGGCCTGTTTTAGTGCGCCTGCGAGAATAACTGGATTGTTAGCACTGTTCCTGCTGTCTCTAAGGTTATGGTAGTTAATTCTACCATTAGCAAAAGACTCTTTGAGTTTTTCTCCCAACAGATCCCTGATTGATTGGTCTAATTTAAGCTCATCCTTAGTGTGCGTAATGCCCCAAATATCATCGGTGCTATCATCGAACTCCACTAACACTCGAATAAATCTATAGTCTGGATGCCTTCTTTGAACACCACCGATTTCATTTCCCATTTGAGCTTCGAGAAAAACCCTTAAGTTTCTTGAAAAATAAATACCTTCTAGGTCAGTCAAGCTTTGTTCCTTTTTGCCATCTTTGTCTTTTTTCTTCGATGATGAGAAATAGCCCGGTACCCGTAATAACTCAACTACGGTAATGTCGGCAATTTTATTGCCGTCGCTCGTCAACAAAGGGAACTTTTTAACCACAGCGCCCTTCTGTTTTAAGTCCGTACCAACGGGACATCTTGGTTGAACCTCCTCTCCGTCGACATAAACTTTTAAGCTACCTGCAACAATGTTTTGCTGGTAAGCTTTACCAACCCAGCTTTTAATACGATCCAGCGCATTGCACTTTCTCTCGTTCTTCTTAAATTGATCAATGATAATCACCGTACCAGGCTCCTTTACGTTAAGAGCGTGAGCCTCCCAAATCTCAACCACCTCTTCGGGAGAGGTCATGTCATACGAAACCCATTGATCTGCAGTCTTGACCAACTCCATATCATAATATCTGCCGATCACAGCTCCGGGTGTGCCGTTCCAGGTGACAGTCGTCTTATGGTCAGCTTTCTGAATGGCTGACATGGTGCCGCCCATGCCAAATCTGCCAAGGTGGCCAGGGCGATGAGAGCTATTATTAACTCCAATTTGGAAAGATCCTTTAAGGCAATCATAGTCCATGCCAGTCCCATCATCGCTAAAAATAATTCGACTGACCATATTAGAATCGCCGGCTTCAACAACAATCCTAAACTCACCCGCGCCAGCATCACGAGCATTATCTAAATGCTCGCCTACCAGTCCCTCGATTGTTCTTTTCGAACTAGCTAAAGACTCTACAGCCTTGTGGGTGAAAGGGTGGAAAGTTCCACTGTTTGCGCACGGTTGTGCTTTCTTTGAATTCTTCATCTTATTTCTCCTTATTTTATCTAATGCGCTGGGCGCACCAAAATCAAGTATTCAATTTTGTGTCCAAAACGTTTTGTTCCGAACACTTATATAATGTAACAAATCTTTTGGGATTTGTAAAGCTTTTTTTGAACTTTTTTTTAGCCCAATAATTTAAAGCCTGAAGCGACCCTTCGGCTGCTGAATCCCCATTGAGGGCAATAATCCAATCTAGCCATATAGGGTCGATTTACGTGAATGATATCCTTTCCAGGCCTCACGCCCCAGCATTTGATTGTATTAATCTCGCTGTTGTTATCGATAACTCTTATCAAATAATAGTCTTTGTTGTTCTTGGTCTTCTTCTTGATAATCTCGCGAGGAATAAACCAGGCAACCTGCAGCTGTTGATCAAACTCACTGATTGGTGGAATATAAAGTTCCTCAAGCTTTCTCAAGATACCCTCATCCATAACCAAGCTCATTGGAAACACACCAGTCAAATCAACCAAATATTGAATCTTCTCTTCTTCCAAGAAATCTCCTTCTGGTCTATATTTCTCAATATTTTCCAACAGGTTCTTTTCCTTTCTTGGCCTGTCCAATGCAACGGCAGCATGAAAATGTTTGAGGCCATCAAACCTATCGTCCATTAGACAATTTAACGTCTGACTTCTTACCAAAGCATCCAGAGCCTTTTTGTTGAGCTTGCTATAGATAATGTTTTCATCAAAAAGGAATTCCTCAATAGTATTAAAGGGCCTATGTTTTTTAATTTGGGCAATTGCCTTGTCTCCCAAACCTTTGATAGATGTTAAAGGCTGAATTAAAGTCTTCCCATCAGCGGAGATCTCCCAAACTGCGCCAGACGTATTAATGTTCAAGGGCTCAATATTAAAACCATAGCTTTTAACAATATTTATAGCTCTCTCTTTACGAGTATCGGGTTCTTTGTCTAGAAAAGCTGCCATCCATTCGGAAGGATAATAATTTAATAGCCATGCACACTGGTATGACAGGACACAATAAGAGACAGCATGAGATTTGTTA
>Ga0114906_1000685_pt1 | contig 18706 bp, 23 predicted proteins | sample MalvirDeepMed_M9_FD_89687 | JGI IMG/M metagenome (GOLD analysis project Ga0114906, IMG submission 89687) | Marine viral communities from the Global Malaspina Expedition - Malaspina viral metaG DeepMed_M9 | ecosystem: Environmental > Aquatic > Marine > Oceanic | place: Mediterranean Sea...
CTACCCACCCAGCCCTGGGCGTCAGCCCGGAGCACTAACAATTACTAACACCGCTCCCCCGGCGTTCCCGATGTCAACATTTGTCAACATGCCGGCAGTCGCAAACTAGCTCCAGGCTTCAACATAGGTGGTGGAAAGTTCGCACTTTGGTTCGCACCCTCTACGCGCGTAATGACTGTGGAAAAATCTTCATCCCTACTTTTCCCTACCTGCCTCACGCGCGTATTGGTCGCAAAATGCCCAGGCAGCAGCTCTCGCGCGCTCATACATGCGCGTAACTGTCTCGAAAACCCATTCCCAGCGCGGCAGGATGTTAAGTATTGTTAAGGTCAAAACAGGAGGCTGGAGCTTCATGAACCCCGAGATAATCACCGAGGAAGAGCTGCTTGAAGACACCGGCTTCAATACCCGGGCCCCGCTCAAGCGGTGGCTGGACCGGAATGGCATCAGTTATCGCACAGGCTCAGGGGGAAGGATCTGCGGGGTATCCGTCAAGGAGTACTGCGGGATCGCCAATCCATTAGAACAGAAAGATTCAGGGGGCCTAGAGTTTCTCTAAAAATGCCTGCCTTGTATTGCTGACATCAGCCAGTGGGCACATAAAAAGCTACCCCCCTGACCAACGCGGGGAGGGGTACGAGTTAGAATGGCCGGCATTCCTGCCGGCCAGTACCAGTACCGATTACTTCCTGCGAGCAGCGCGCAATAGCAAAATCACCAGATTAAGCAATCGCACAACCACCAACCAGGAAGGGTCAAAAGGATGAATACTCATCGCGCAGCCCTCATGGGTTGGGCTGCCGACAGGCTGGAACAAAGGCATACCGTTGCGGTTGACGCACCATTGCGCAATAGTGCAACATTCATTTGGAACCTTAGTAAGCCCTTAGTTCGGTCACCTGACGACAGCGGGTTTACATTCCAAACGGGCTAGCGTGGCAGCGCTGGCCCGTTTTTCGTCCGGGGCATGTTCCCCCCATCTGCACTCCATCATAGTAAGCACTTTGAGGCAGTCAATAGGTAATGGCTGGTTATATTTGTGGGTAACCTATAGGTACGTACCGGTACTAAAAACCCCTTCCTACCGGTATAGGGAATCCCTTCAGCTACGGCGAAGCGATACACCTGCCCTAGCCAAGTGATAATCCCTTCTCTCCCTGAAATTTTGAAGTATGCCCTCCACCCTGTCGTGGTTCACCGAAAGAGATTGAACAGCTTGCTTGATGGTTTCTTCTATCTTGCCGTTGGATTTGATGCACTGGATGTGCTTCAGCATCAGGGCTGACAGATGACGCATACGAACAAACTCATTAACCAGCAGTATCTCAGGAATCTGCTGTACATCGATTCGCTTAATAGCATCATCAACCTGTGTTGCCTCGACTCCTCTGACACTCTTTCTGAGCCTTTGAAATTCATCATTTACGGGGTGCCCCCGCGCAATTTCCAATGCATGAGAGGCAATTCCATCCCAGTGCTCAATCAATGCCGTAATAGGGATAATCCGGTCAGCTACTGAGCGGTGATAAGCAACCGTTTCCCGGCTTACTGTTTGCCTGTTTTGCTCGGCAAGCAAATCGAGACTTTCCTGGTGCTGTCTAGTAGCTAATTTCTCTGCCGCACGGCTTTGCTCTCGGTTGAGCCATATAGCCACAGCAATAGCCAAGATGCTGCCGATGGCTTGCAACCATGGCGCTAGCTCACCAAGCTCAAAGGTGAATACTCCGAAAACGTACCTTTCCATCCCCGCCCCAAACACAACGTCGCTTACAGATTTCCAAAGTCGATGAAAGAACACTTCCCTGCCATCACTGTGGCTTTTGTGAAGACAACAGAGTCTCCGGCTCGACTGGTGACCATGATGAATTCAAGATTCCGAGACGTGGTTTCTAGAAATGTGTACGTCTCAACAGTCTTTCCAGGATATAGCACGACAAAGGAAGCGGAACTCTTCCCGCGGCTTGCCATAGCGACAGTGCCGCCATCCGCCCTAGATGAGGTTATGGTCTCTGACGCATCGATGAAGAGAATGTCGAACTTCCCGTCCGCGCCTTTAACAAGGGTTACCTTACCCTGCGAGATATGGTCCTCTTTCCAGCCAGCACTGTCCGGACCGATATGACCAATTTCAGGGTAGTACGAGTAGCCTTTTGGGCTGGAACATTGAGCAATTGAGGAGGCGCTCGCCATGCCTGACAGCAGCAGGGCTGCAGCAAATATTGTTATTCTCATATCCCATCCTTTGGCCGAGTCACTTGGGTGCGGCTCGCATCCGAATTCCTATCGGTTGAATCAGAATCATATAGGCAGATCATATCTCCACGCAAAAACGCGCAACAGCCAGCCTTGAGGTGCTCGCGGGCTAGTTGCTGTATCCTTTTTCAGTGATAGACCAACGGTTTGATAGCAGATGACTGAAATCTCTCCCTACCTCTGGCTTGCAGGCTTTCTCACCATGCTGATGGTGCTGATTTTCATTGCCTGGATACTGGCCCAGCTCGTCCTGTCAAAGGCCGAGCCAGGCACTGATGAGCACAAGATAGTGAAGTGGTGGGCCAATCTGCTGTCTTGGCCGGTGGCCATTGTGGGATATATCTTCCTACCCGTGATTGGCGGCCTTTTCCTGTTCTTCTCCGTGGTGCACCTGATTGGCTGGCCGCTTAGTTGGTAGCCGACCTGGCACCTGCCGCCCCTGAGCCAGCAGCACCCACCCCTACTGCTCTGGAGAAATTGACCTCCGGTATGTAGCGCAGCGCCGGCGGATGAATCGCCTTCTGTCCCTCGGTCGCCAGCCGGCGGTCAGCACCCGACCTCCGGAGCCCATCGACAACATCCGCAGCGAAACCGCCCACAATGGGTAGCTTCGCCGTGATCCCGAGACGCCCAGCCATCTGGGTGATGGTATCGGTCAGCCGGTCAATGGCAGGCCCTGATGGCACATAATCCCTGCTATCTCGCTGAGTTCGCCGCATGAGCTTCATCAGCTGGTCCAGCTGGTTCATGCTCGAAGGTCCATAGAGTCGCATTGCCCAGGGTCTCCCATCGCCCTGGTACATCTGGTCCCAGCGCTTTAGTACCTGCCCGGTATTACGGAGCCGGCCAGCATCATCGTAGAACAGCCGCAGAAGCCCAGCCTCCTGCAGCGCGGACCATGAGGGGGAGTCTTGACCCACTGCTTTCTTCAACCGACCCAACACGGCAACCGCATCCTTGGTTTGTCCCATCTTGGAGGAGCCAGCCAAGTGGTTGATTACTGCCACCGGAGACAGGTCATCGTGGATGATGTCGTTCACCACCTTCCCAGCCCGATCTGAGATCTTCCGGCCATCCGCAAAGGTGTCATTCTTGCCGAATCTCGCCATGTGCTGACGGTTGGCCGCCCGGGCACCCTTGAGGGACTCCATGGCGGCCTCATCGCCGGCATACATGGCTTGGTCCAGCATGTCATCAGCCCAGGTGTCGAACTCCCTCAGAATGGTGGCAGCCGCAGCCCGGTCGCTACTCTTGGCGCCCCGCCATTGGCCCTGCAGGTACCGGCGCATTTGTTCATACTGCTGAATGGGCACATCACCACCCTTGAGGGTTTCTACAGCACCGAGCATTTCGCTGGTTGCCGGGTAGTTCTCTCTCATCAGCTCCCGCCCAGGCAGCTTGTGGCTGGATGCCTCCAGAGCCTCACCCAAGCGCCCCGGAAGGCTTTCCACTCCCTGAGCACGGAATTGACCCTGCTGACGGCCGGCAAGATCATAAGCCTCGTTTACAGAGGCCTTGGAAGCGTCATAGGCATCACGCAGCCCTTGGCGAACCTGGTTGCCAGCATCACCCACGTTATCGAGCCCCTGGCCAGTGATTTCCTCTCGGATCGTTCGAGCCCGCTCAGCCAAGGCCGCCTCATTGTCTTTCTGGATAACCCGCAGCTCATCCTGGGGCTGGCCGCCGTACCCTCCCCTGCTGACCTTGTCCAACTCAGCAAAGTCTGAGGGCTGCCCGGTCACATGCGGTCGAAGTGGCGAGAATCCAGGGATCTGCTCCCGGAAAGCTTCCCCGATGGCTACCTGAAAGGCTTCCTCCGGTGACTTGGCCGCCTTGGCCTGCTGATGAACAGTGGTCCAGAAATCTGGGGCCGCATTCTCAAGCATAGACCGGTATTCACCGGCGTTTTGCATCACCAGACCTTTCGTAGCAAGAACAGCCTCAGGGCCGTTCCCCGAGATCCTTTTGAAGAGCTCACCCACCGCATGAGCTCCGCGCTGCAATCCTGCCCCTGCCAATTCACCTACAGGCTGGAGCACGGCGCCAGCACCGCCGGCAAATGCCGCATTCCTTGCCATGTCCTGGCCTGAAATGTCCGCACCCACTTGGTTGGCCAAATAATCCGAACCAGTGGACTGGGCAGCAGCGCCACCGCCCGCCATCAGAGAGCGCCCCACACCGCCGGCCTGGGCGATTTTCTGGCCAACCCAGGGCACACCCCTCGCTAGCCTGCCAGCCCCCAAGTAGCTGCCAACCTGAGCGGCTGTGGTAGCCGCATCACTTAAGCTGGCCCCGGGCTTGTTCAAGTACCCCATTCGTTCCTGCCCTTCCGGGTCTTTGTAGACCAGGACAGCATTACCAAACGGATCCTGCTCCCACCGGTGCTCAACGCCAGCAGATTGTAGCTGCTCGTCCCAGATGTTCTTTTTGGCCTCATCATCAAAGGTCAGAAGCGTTCCTGCCGAGGTGCGGAAATTCTCGCCACGATGGTCGCCCAAGAAGGGGCCACCAAATACCTGGTCTGCATTAATTTCCGGGATACCCGGGACAGTGCGGTCATTGCCGGTAAGGAAATTGGTTAGGCCGCCTTTGTCCTCACTGGCCTGAATATCAGCGACCTCTTGTTGTTGCTGCTTCGAGAGATGGAGGCCTCCTTGTTGGTCACCATGGCCTGCCTGTAGGCGCCGATACTCTGCACCCATAGCTCGCACCGCTTCTGCATCACCAGCGGCATCAGCAGCCCGGATGCCGCGCTCCAACTGCTCAAGAGTAGCCATCACTGAACTCCATACTGGGAAAGGATGTCATCAAGCGAGCGGTCTCGCCCCCCACCTGATTCAGACTGGCCGCCCTGCTCTTCGGCTCCCAACCGGACTCGCTCGCCTGCCATGGCCTGTTCTGCACGCCTGCGCAGCTCACGCTTTGTCTTGATAGTTTTTTGCCCATCGCCGGGAACAAAGAAGTAGGTTTCGAATTCGCTCTTCATTTCTTCGGGAGGGATGGCAGCGCCTGATTCTTTCCGTAGCTTGGCCCGAATCCACTCGCTGGCGGTGGCCTTGTACTGCTGGTATTCATCACCTACCAGGAAGTTACCCCCCGGAAACTGCTCAAGAATCGAGTCACCCGCAGTTGGGTTGAAACCTTTGTTTTCCATCCCCTCAATATCAGTCGTGGCACCACGCATACGCTGGTAGTAAGTGTCCGCCGTCCGCTCTGACTGAGATACATCCTTCTGAAGCGCAACGCGCTCGATGGCATCCAGGGGATCAACCCCCTCGCGGCGCGCCAAGGCTCTCGCCTGAATTTCAAGACGCTTACCCTCGCCAGAATCGCCAAACGCACCAGTAAACTCATCAGTGGGAACCGCTCCGCCAGTTCCTACATTCACTGTGGTGCCTCCCTTTTTGGTATACCGGTCACGGATAATTTGCTGACCTTCAGGCGAGTTGGGCTGAATCCCAGCAGCTTGCAGCTCATTCAGAAGTGCGGTTGATTCCGCCGGCTGTGAAACCATCATATCGATGGCCATGAGTTCACTGGCCGTGGTTGTCTCGGGCAGACCATTCAAGTCAACGCCAACATTGCCAAGCACACCACGAGCCCCCTGCCACAACTGGTTGGCCTGCTCGTCATCCTGGATACCAGCGATACCCCCCTCCCCAGACAAAGCCTTCAGCGAACGGTGAAGCAGCTGCAAGTTGTCCAGGCGCTTCTTCTCCTGGGTATCCTGCATCGCTTGATTCTTCTGCCCCATTGCCAATTGGGCCAGCTGGTTTTCATTCGCCTGCCGGGTTGGCTCGTACTGCAAGACCAGGTCAGCAAGTTTGTTCTGGGTCTTGGCACCATCGATGCTCTGTTTCTGCGCCACCCACTTCATGCCTTGGCTGATTCCGGGTGCTACGCCGCCTGTGTAGAGATCTTTCAACGTCGTCATGCCAGTTCCCTCAGGAGTAGTTTCCGAAACCCTGCCCCATGCCAAGCATGGCCAGAGTGTTTACGCCTGCCGGCGCATTCATGCTGTTGAACATCGCCGCACCAGTTAGCCCGTTGAAGAAGCTGTTACCGGCATTAGCCAGGTTGGTGTAGTAGTTGGCTTGGTTGGCGCCGCCCTGCATTGCCAGATTGGCAAGGTTGTTGGTGGTTGCCTGCCCCGTTCCAACAATTTGACCGGAGGCGTTAAAGCCCTGCTGCATCAGGTTCGCCAGCTGATTCTGCTTGTTGTTGAAGGAGTTCATATCGCGGCTGAATGCGGCGGCCCCTTCCTGTGACGCCATGCCCTGCGCGTATGTGGCCAAGTCCTTCAAGGTTTTGCCGGAAAGCAGGTTTCCGCGAGCAGCCGCACTGTTCTCCAGTGTCTGCTGGCCCTGCTGAAGGCGGAACTGGTAGCCCGGGTCGTTGACCAGATTGGCCAGCGTGTTCTGGTAGGTGGGCTGATTGCCGATGTTGGCCTGATACTGGGTTAGGGACTCACGACCAGCATTCGCGTAAGGGGTGAATTCACGCTTAGCAAGACGCATCTGCTCCTGCTGCAGGGCCACAGCCTGCTCGATAGCGTCAGCCATCGCGTCAGCCCCCTTGTTGGCTCCCCAGGCGGAGATGCCACCGCTAATAAGTCCACCGCCAAGGGCAAGTCCTGTGATTGGATCCATCGTTATTACCTCTCTTCGTTGATTTTCTCTCGCACGTAGTGATGTCAGAAAAATCTTCAGCCCCGCGCATACACGTGCGTTACTGCTCCGAAAACTCGGTCACCGGGGACCGCATTTGAGGCGCCATCTTCTGCAACTCCTCGAAAGCCTGCTGACCGGCCACACCCTGCTCCTTCAGCTCAAGCAGACGGGCTTTCATGTTGCCACGGGCATGGATTTCGTAGATTTGGGCATGGGCATGCGCCAGTTGATTAACAAAGCGTTTCTCGGACTTGGTGAGTTGGCTCACGGGTGCTGTCTCCGGTGAATGTTCTTGAATTCACTATCGCCCCGGGGTGGCTGCGGGTCACCAGAGAAGTTATGTGTTCTTCGGCGGGTATCTTCGGGTGTGTTCGGCAAGGGGCGGGGTCTCAGACCCCGTCATCCTCGCTCAGGTACTCAATGATAGCTTCCAGGCGGTAGAACCTCCTGTTGCCGTGACGCTTCCAGGGAATAGGGGAGAGTCCGTCTGCAACTTTCTGGCGGAAGTATTCAGGGGAGTACTCGAGCAATTCAGCGGCCGCCTTTTCTGAAACCCGGCCACCCAGGCGCGGGGTTTCCCCCATGTCCTCCAGCCTCTTGAGGACGGCTTCTCGCACGTCATTCACTGTGGCTCTCCCTCACTGGATACACTTCAGCGTCGTCCCAACGAAAGCGGGCATGGCCCAGAGCGGTGGCGTAGGTGATGGGCGCCCCAACCATCGTTCCAATGGGTTTGCCTCCCCGGTAGATCCGCCAGCACCGGTACAGCCTGGCCTCATCCATGAGTTCAGTTCGGTGTTCCTTAATCCACTGCCGCAGGTCCGGAGTCAGCTTCCCTGATGGGGCCACCATCAACCGGTCACCCACAACCTGAACCGTCAGCCCTTGGTCTGTCAGGTAGTCGATTGCAGCCATCAGAAGGCCTCCCATTCGCTTTCCTGCTCAGCAGGGGGTGTTCCAAGCGTCACACCGTCACACCCCGCGTCACCACTGGGTTTCAGCGTTTTTTTATCCGTCACACCTTCACCCTGTGTGACGTTTGAGAAATCGCCAGAGCCCGCGTCTTTACTGGGTTGTGACGGTGTGACGCTTACAGAAGGGGGGTAACTGGGAAGGTATCGATTGAAGGCATCCGTGAACTGGTCACGTCGGTAACCTTTGGCCGTCCGATAGCCAATCCGAATGGTCCCGGATTTGATGCTGTACTCACCAAGGCGCTTACCGAGCTGCCTCAAGGTCATTGGCTTGCCTTTGTTCCAGGTGTACCAAGGGGCCTCTTCATCGGCATGCAGGCCATTCAGCAGATCTGCACTGAATAGCTTGTCAGCCTTCTCGGTTTCAAAGACCACCTTGATGTCACACAGGAGCTCTACCCCGATGGAATGGGACTCCTCTTCCACACCATGGAGCGCTATAGCCGCATGTCTGGTTTTGTCCGGCCAGTCACCTCCAGCAATGGCAGCCACCTGCTGAAGCGGCTCCCATGCATCCTGGGCACGGTCGTTAAGGCCATCGATGTCTACAGGCCGCGACAGGAAAACACGCTGCTCGTTATCCATGCTCCAACGAGCCATCCGGCGTCGCAGGTTATCCCATGATTCAGGATCGCTATGGCGTAGACGCTGGGACCTCTCTCCCGGGCGTTTTCGACGCAACCGCAGCGGAATTGCTCGATCCATGATGGTGTCGGCCAGCTTACCGATACCACACAGCACCTTCGGAGCGAACACGTTAAAGCGGGTCGGTTCATGGTCATCGCCGGCACAGCGAATTACATGGGCCGAGTCCCGGTTAAATCCGCAGTTGATGATGCCCCGCAGGTCCTCGTTATCTCCCATGAAGCTATCGGCCTCATCCACTAGCAGGCAGGGTTGCCACTTCTCCACCGAGCGGAACAGGGCTGAGCTTGAGATGCTGGACACCGGCAGGGGCCTGGAAACCGTCCGCTGCAGACAGGACAGCAGCACAGTCTTGCCACAGCGCTTCTCAGGGGCGCTGATATGCGCGATTGGGGAGATAGCAGCACTGTCGTGGCACCAGGTAAACAAAGCCCACAGAGAGGCAGCACGGAGCGTTTCACGGTCTGCTACTACGAACAGGGAAAACTGCTCTTCCAGATCCGCCAGCAACTGAGCACCATCAACCGACTCCGGCCATGGCTCCACCTCGGGGAAGATGTCGCCCTCCCCTGCATCACCATCACCTTTCACCGCGGTCAGTTTGTCGAACTCGGTCATTGGCACAGTGCCAGCCCGCTTCACTTCCAGACGAATCCGCACGAATTGGGCAGGAACGTCTCTCAAGGCTTTCAGAGCATCCAGCACCGTGGGCTCAAACATTGCCCCAGGGTCATCCTTCACCATGCCCAGAGCATGTTCTACCGCCGCCTGCTGCTCTGCTGTCAGAGGGCTGTGGATTTCCACATTCCCGGACGGAGTCAGGGTTTGCGCTGTCTCGCTCATAGCTTGCCCTCCAGCTCCAGCAGGTAGCGGTCGTTGTAGTCGGTTCCCTTCTCTCCTTCTGGAAAGTCCGGAATCTTCCACTCACCCCCTACTGCCCTGGCGGCATCAATGGCTGCGGCCTTCCCGGGGTTACCATCCGTGAACCGGTCATTGTCACCAGCAATCACCAGATACCAGTCTGGGTACCGCTCCCGCATGGCCTTGGCCACATGGGTCAGGTTCCCGGCATTCATCGCACACACCACCAAATGGCCTGTGAGCTTGTTTATGGTCGCCCCAGTGGCCCAACCCTCGCAGATGTAGATAGGCCCCTTCTCACCCTCGATAGGGCTCCAGCAGCCCGATACCCGGCCACCCGGGTAAAAGCGCTTGGAGCCATCAGGGAAGATTCGCTGCAGGTTCACCATCCGGTGACCATCAGTCAGGGGAACAAGCAGCGCGTCACCATGCTGCCGAAGCTGCATTGGCGGCATCTGCTTTGCCTGGAGATAGGGGTGCATGGGGTCAGCAGGCTTTGCCCATTCCCAGAGCTTGCGGACCTTCTCTGCCGCGGCGCCCTGTAATTCCTGACGTTGCCTGACAGATTCAGCACGTTGTTCGCGGAGGTGCCGCTGGATCTCGGCCTGCTGGCTTGCTGTGAGTCTATTTCGGTCTACTTTAGACCAGCTCTCGGTCAGGCCTGTTTTCCAATCACCGAAGGCACCAGCCGGCACCCGATCCAGATACAGGACATACCATCCAGAACGCTGGCCACGCTTGTCCCGCTCAGTCTTGAATCGGTGAATCTGCCCGTCTGCCTCGATGTGGTCAGTGGCTGCGCCCAGCGCCGCCTCCAAGGCGGTACGGAACGCAGCAACAACGTCACTGTAGGTTTGGTGGCTATTCAAGCTGGCACCTCCTGCTCCATGGCACGAAGCCGGTATTCAGCGCCGAGGCCCACATCTTTCAGGCAATGGACAACATCAGCCACTTCCTGGATGAACCAGCCCAATGTCTGTATCTCATCAGAATCCATGGGCAGTTCACTGGTGGCGCTTGCTGCCATCAGCTTACCGACCACCTTCAGACCGAGCTCAAGAGCATCCCCCGTTTCTTCACTTGCTTGAGAAATACGCTCCAGAAGCTCGGTCTGCTCACTGGTGAAACTCAGCTTCCCGCCATCAGGGCCACATACCGGCGCGATGGCATCCAGATCCTTCAGGAGTTCTCCAAATGATGGTGTGCGCTTATCCATGGCTCACCTCCTGCAGGGGAACCCGAACGGCAACGATGGCGTCTTGCTTGAAGAATTCGCCCTGCTCCTGCAGCTTCTCGGCAATGATGGACATGGCACAGGCCAAGCCCTCATAGGCACCAACATCCAAGAACGGCTGCATTCCCTCACAGCTTTCCCGGATACTGTTTTCCTGTATCAGGCCGGAGACGGTGCGAAGGGCTTTAGCTGAATCAATGAGGCTATTGCCCTCAATTTTGGCACGACTGATTGGGACATTCATGATTTGCCCCCCTTGCCGGCCAGCTTGGCCTTGGCATCGTGATATGCCGGGGACATGAACCAATCCTCAGCATCGCCACAGATGTCAGGGCTGCCCATGATGTGAGTCAGCCCCAAATCAGCCAGCCAGCCGATCCTCTCTGCGAGCGTGTTGTACAGGTAGGCATAGCCTCTGGCGGCTTGCTCGGGATTACAGTTGAGATCAATCAAGCCGGTCTGCAAGACATTCGCTGAGGTGCCGATTTCATCGAGGACATTGCGCAGCACTTCGACCAGCTCTGCGGGGTTCTTGTGCTGATTCATGCTGCACCCCCTTCCAGGCGGCGAGCCTTGACGGAGTGGTGGCGGTACCGCTTGAGCCGGGAGGCCAGGCTGGAATTGGATTTCAGGGCCGAGATGGCCATTTTGCGATGGGCGCGTGCACGGGCTGCGCACGCAATACGGGCGTGAATCATGGGTGTAGCTCCTTGGATTGTGGAGCCACCTCGATCTCTCGCCAAAAAGATGGAGGTGACTGTGCGCAGGTTGGCGAACCGGCATCCAAGGGCACCGGCAGACACAAAGGTCTCCCACGCACAGCCACCATAACTCTGTATAGCGGGCACAAAAAAAGCGCCTGCTACAGGGTGGGCGCTTGTGCGCCTTGGATAGTTCGGGTCGCCAAACCCGGCCACGGATTTTGCCGCGACAGGCCCACAATAGCCCTGTATCTGGATTGCTGCAAGCCCGCTCATTCTACCACCTCCGCCAGCAACTGCTGTGCCATGGGGATAGATTCAGGCTTCAGGCTGTAGATACCTGGGCATACTTTTGCGCCATCGGCATCCAGCTTTGGACGGCGCTCACAGCTTATCTTTAGCCCTTTCCTCCGCAGCTCCATAATCCAGTGCGGGGCATTGGATGCCTTGGCGATCCGGTCGGCCTCTTCCCTGGTAATAGGGCGGCGCAGCAAGGCCTTAACCAAACGACGATGCCGCGGTCCAAGGGTTGTGATAATCTTTCGGGGTGCTTTTGGGATGGGTCCGGTGGGCGCCGGGCTCTTCTCGCTCATGCCGACACCTCCCCGCTTTTCTGCAGATACTCCCTGATGTCTTCCACTCGCCAGACGGTGATACCGCCGGACAGCTTCACGCCTGCCGGAAAGCGACCTTCTTTGACGCCTCTCCACCAGGTCGTACGGCTTACAGGGATAATCGGGGGAATGCCTGCACGAGGCTGAACAGGCCGTTTGCCAGCTTTACGGTTCTGGACGGCCTGCTCCTCTGTCACAGGAGGCTGCCCCACAATCTGGGGCAATCTGAGATAACCAGTTTCGGGTAGATTGGTATGCATTGGTAGCGCCTCTTGCACGTTGAAACTTGCTGAAACGCTTACCGATTATTCGCACACTCCCTGGGAAGTCATTGCAAATGCAAAAGTGAAATTTGCAAATGCAATTACCCTTTCCTCGCCTCCTCAGCCGCAGCATTAGCCTTTGCAAAGAGCTTTTGCAATTTGCTTTGACTGGTCCCCCTGGCGCCACCAAACTCCTCGTAGATAAAGTCCTGAATGCTCGCCTGATTCTTGTTCGATATACCCGTAATCATCTTAATCATGCCGGATATGGCTAGGTATGCTGACGCTCCCTGCTCCACATCAACCAGCTCCACCTCCCCTTCTGGTGCATCGCTCGCTTCGTGAAGACCATAAAATGAAGTCCCTGGCCGGATGTAAATCCCACTGATTTCCACCTCCGGTTCCTTATGGCTAGCCGCGTTATTTCGAATTAGCTGCTTGGAACACAAGCCCTCATGGTTTTCAGGCCAGTCCTCATCACTGTTCGCCTGCATGGCAAGACGATAAACATCCTTTGGGCAAACGGTGATTGTTATTGCATCCACATCGTAGGAGCTAAACGGAACCAGTTGGCGTGAGTTAGGGGAGAACATGAACCAATAAATATCGCCATTCTTGGTTGGGGTACTACTTGTATCCAACCCCAAAAGCGGGGAGGTAATAGGAAATGGCAGTTCATGTTCGACAAATTGGTACTCTAAAGCCCCCCCACTTGAGATGAAGGCACGAGACATTGACTCATCAGCGTCTTCACCCGGCTCAAGCCTCGAGAGCAATTCCTGAACTTTGGTTTCGTAGAACCCCACAAAAAAACTGACATCGCCCGTTTGCCTGGGCACGCAATAAAGCGGGATACGCCCAAAGGCAAGCCGCTCCATAGTATCGATGTCCATCTCCTCACCAGTTAAATCGGCAAAGTATTGCGTAGCTACATCAAGGCTTATCCGCTTTTCAAACTTGGTGAGCTTTTTACCCATGTACTCCATGCCATACCCCTATGACACCCCAATAAATCCGCCAGCCAGGCCAGTGGGGCTACTGGCCGTTCGGGAGCTACCCTAGGCTGGCGAAACTCGGTACCGGCGGCTCAAGCCTTCCGGATATTCACTACGTTCCCTGCTTCTTCCTGGACCCTGAGTTGATCCAGATAGTCCGCCCACTGCTGCATCATCTGGGCCCGGCCCTCAAGGTGAGCGGTTCGGTTGTAGGCCCGGCCGTTCGCATCCTTGACGGCATGCGCCAACTGATGCTCGATCCAGTCCACCCGGCAACCCAGCACTTCATCCAGGATGGTTCTGGCCATTGCCCGGAAGCCGTGGGCAGTCATCGTCTCTTTGTCATATCCCATTGTGCGGAGAGCAATGCGGACAGTGTTTTCGGAAATGCATCTGCTTGCGCCCCGGGCACTGGGGAAAACATACCGCCCCCGGCCAGTCAGCAGATGAAGTTCTTCCAGCAGCTCCAGGGCTTGCCGGCACAAAGGTACAACATGGGGAGTCCTCATCTTCATTTTCTCGGCAGGGATCTCCCAGCGGGCCTGCTCCCAGTTGATCTCAGCCCACTCCATCGCCCGGATTTCGCCCGGGCGCTGGAACAGCAAGGCCGATAGCTGCAGAGCAGTTTTGACGATGGGAGTGCCGGCAAACCCATCAATGGCGACCATTAGCCTGCCAACTGCCGCGGGGTCGGTAATCGCCGCATGGTGCTTCTTATTGCGAGGGACCAGGGCACCTTTCAGGTCTGCACTGGGGTCACGTTCTGCTCTGCCTGTAGCCACTGCATAGCGGAAAACCTGACCGGCTGTTTGTTTGGCACGATGGGCAATGTCGTTGGCGCCACGAGCCTCGATTCGGCGCAGGGCCGCCAGCATCTCCGGCGGCTTGATTGCCCCAACCGGCCTCTGGCCAAGTACAGGGAAAAGGTCTTTCTCAAGGATCCGGCGGGTCCGGACCCGGTAGCTCTCGGACTTGTCCGGCATGACCTTGCCGAACCACTCCAACGCCACAGCCTCAAAACTATCAGCTGCAGCCAGGTTACGAGTGAGCTTTTCGATCCGGCGCTCTTGGCCAGGGTCCAGCCCTTTATCCAGCTTGGCCCTCGCCTCTTGATGAGCCACCCGGGCATCCTTCAGCGACACCTCAGGGAATACACCAAGCGCCAGCGTCTTCTCTTTGCCGCCATAGCGATACTTATAGCGCCAGTACTTGGCACCCTTGGGATTCACGAGCAGGAACAAGCCGTGGCTGTCTGACAGCTTGTAGGCTTTAGCCTTGGGTAAGGCTTGGCGGACTGCGGTCGCAGTGAGAGGCATTAGCGCGTCGTCTCCCTGATTGGGGGTATCAATCTGGGGGAGTTAACTGGTACCCCCATAAATACCCCCCGTTTTGGGGGTATGCGGCGGGATGAAGTGAAACCGCATGAAACACACTATAACGAAAAAGGCCCTGGAGAACAGGGCCTTTGGGACGGGTTGGGAGCCCGTGGAATTGTAATTTGGTCGGGACGGGAGGATTCGAACCTCCGACCCCTTGCACCCCATGCAAGTGCGCTACCAGGCTGCGCTACGCCCCGAGATGTGCTTGGCAGGCAGAGCTACCAAAGCGGCGGCAATCATAGCGGATTTGATGGGGGGATGGAACCGGTAAAGTGCTGATTGGTCAGGGTTTGAGCGATGGGGGGGACAAGCTTCAAGCTGCAAGCTACAACGCGGGCTTATGCCGTGCCGACTGAGAGCTCGTATCCGCGCCTATGGGGATGGGGGATTCGTTCAGGTGGATGGGTGTTTGCTGTAGGGCTGGCGGAAGGCTGTTGGCTCTTCGCCATGCGAGCATGGGCTCCAACGGCGACTCGCGGGCATGAAAAAGCCCCGGGAGCTTGGCTGCCGGGGCTTTTTTCGCCTTGCAAGCAAGGCTCCAACGGGAATGGGGCTTAGGAGGCTTTGAGGACGTCGAGGACCTCTTCCATCTCCACGATCATCTGCTTGATGAGCTGATGGTACTGGGTGGCCTGTTCGGCGTTGGCGCCGCCTGTGAGCTGCTGGCGGGCACCGCCGATGGTGAAGCCCTGATCGTACAGCAGGCTGCGGATCTGGCGGATCATCAGCACGTCCTGGCGCTGATAGTAGCGACGGTTGCCACGGCGCTTGACCGGCTTGAGCTGGGGGAATTCCTGCTCCCAGTAGCGCAGCACGTGGGGCTTTACGTCACACAGGTCGCTGACTTCACCGATGGTGAAATAACGCTTCCCTGGAATCGCCGGCAATTCGTCGTTATGACTTGGTTCCAGCATAGGCCTCAACCCGTTGTTTTAATTTTTGTCCTGGACGGAAGGTGACAACCCGGCGGGCGGTGATGGGAATTTCCTCACCGGTTTTCGGGTTGCGCCCTGGCCGTTCACTCTTGTCCCTGAGATCGAAATTGCCGAAGCCGGAGAGTTTGACAGGCACGTTGTTTTCCAGCGAATGGCGGATTTCTTCGAAGAACATCTCCACCATTTCTTTCGCTTCACGTTTGTTCAGGCCAAGCTCTTCGAACAAACGCTCGGCCATGTCCGCTTTGGTCAGCGCTCCCATCAATAGCTCCCTAACCCTTCCTTAATCAGTCCCTTAAGGCGGCGTTAAACTGTTGTTTTAACTGGGATACTACGGCATCCACCAGGTCGTTTACCTCTTGATCCTTAAGAGTGCGCGAACGGTCCTGGAAGGTCAAGCCCAAAGCAAGGCTTTTACGATTTTCACCGATGCTATCACCTTGATATATATCAAAAATCCGAACCCCCGTGAGACGTTCGTCACAGGCATTGCGGACCGCCGCCACCAACTCGCCGGCGGGCACGCTGTCTTCCACGACAAAGGCCAGATCGCGACGCATGCGGGGCTGGTCGGAGACTCCGGCAAATGCCGGCAACACGCCCTGCTGCAGGGGGGCCAGGGCCAGTTCGAAGGCGTACAGCTGGGTCGGCAGGTCCAGATCGGCGGCCAGGCGCGGGTGGATACGGCCCAGGTAGCCAACCACCTCGCCATCGCGCTTGAGGGCGGCGGTCTGGCCCGGGTGCAGGGCCGGATGCTCGCCGGGCTCGAAGCGGAAGGCGTCGGCGTCGGACAGGGTCAGTAGCGCTTCCACGTCCCCTTTCAGGTCAAAGAAGTCCACCGGACGCTTGCCTTCCCAGTTCTGCGGCTGGGCGCTGCCGTAGAGCAGGCCGGCGATCATTGGGGTCTGTTCCAGCCCCTGCTCCGTTGGCACGAAGCGCAGGCCGGTTTCGAACAGGCGCAGGCGGTCGGCCTGGCGGTTCAGGTTGTGGCGAGCGGTGCTGAACAGGCCGGCCAGCAAGGTGGTGCGCATGACGCCCAGGTCTGTGGAGATGGGGTTGAGCAGCTGCAGCGGCTCTACCCGTGGCTCCACCTGCTTGAGCAGACCGGGCTCCACGAAGGTGTAAGTGATCGCTTCCAGGTAACCGCGATCGATCAGGGCGTCGCCCAGACGGCGCTGGTTGACGGTCTGCTCGGCCACCGGCTCGCCGGAGGGGGAACCGGCCGGCACCCGGCTGGGCAGCTTTTCATAGCCATAGATGCGCGCCAGTTCCTCGATCAGGTCGGCTTCGATGGCCATGTCGAAACGCCAGCTGGGAGCGAGCACCATCCATTCCTTGCCGCTTTCCTGGGTGGACACTTCCATGCCCAGGCGGCTGAGGATGTCTTCAACCTGTTCGGCGGGCAGGCCCATGCCCAGCAGGCCTTCGATGCGGTCGGCACGCAGGGTGATTTCCGCCTGGCGCGGCAGTTTGCTCTCGTCGACCGCTTCGCTGACCGGACCCGGCTGGCCGCCGGCGATCTCCAGGATCAGGGCGGTGGCCCGTTCGATGGCCTCGTTCTGCAGCTGCGGGTCCACGCCCCGCTCGAAGCGGTGGGAGGAATCCGTGTGCAGGCCGTAGGAGCGGGCCTTGCCGGCGATGGCCAGGGGCGCGAAGAAGGCGCATTCCAGGAAGATGTCCCGGGTGTCGCTGGTGACGGAGGACGGCTTGCCGCCCATGACACCGGCCAGGGCCAGGGCATCGCTGTCATCGGCGATGACCAGGGTGTCGTCGCGCAGGGTCAGCTCCTGGTCGTCCAGGGTCAGCAGTTTTTCTTCGGCGTTGGCTTTGCGCACGGTGATGCCGCCGTTGAGCTTGGACAGATCAAAGGCATGCAGGGGCTGACCCAGCTCCAGCAGCACGTAGTTGGTCACGTCGACGATGGGATCGATGGTGCGCAGGCCGGCGCGGCGCAGGCGCTCGATCAGCCACAGGGGGCTGGCGGCGTTCACGTTGACGCCCTTGATGACCCGGCCCAGGTAACGGGGACAGCCTTCGCTGTCCGCCAGGGTCACGGTGAGGGTGTCGTCGATGGCCGGGGCCACCTTGTCGATGTTCATATTGGCCAGCGGGCTCTGGTTCATCACCCCCACTTCCCGGGCGATGCCACGCACGCTCAGGCAGTCGGCACGATTGGGCGTCAGGTCCACTTCGATGACCGCATCGTTGAGCTGCAGGTAATCACGGACATCGGTGCCCACCGGGGCATCTTCCGGCAGTTCCATCAGGCCATCGATGAGGTCTTCCAGACCCAGCTCGGAGGCACCGCAGAGCATGCCGTTGGATTCCTGGCCGCGCAGCTTGGCTTTCTTGATCTTGAAGTCGCCAGGCAGGACCGCGCCCTCCTGGGCGAAGGGAATTTTCAGGCCGGTGCGCACATTGGACGCGCCGCAGACTACCTGCACGGTGTCGGTGCCATTGGTGACCTGGCAGACGCTGAGCTTGTCCGCATCCGGGTGCGGCTCGCAGCTTTCCACCTGCCCCACCACCACGCCGGTGAAGGCCGGGGCGGCGGATTCCACGGCGTCCACTTCCAGGCCGGCCATGGTCAGTTGCTTCACCAGGGTGTCGGTATCGATGGCGGGGTTGACCCATTCCCGCAACCAGGCTTCGTTAAAACGCATTGTCGAATTCCTTTAAATCATGGGAGTTTCTGTATGGCCGCCGGGGAATTCGCCTTGTGAGCAAGGCGCCAACGGCGGCATCTTGGTACAGAAACGCCTTAACCGAACTGGGACAGGAAGCGGGTGTCGTTTTCGAAGAACATCCGCAGGTCATTAACGCCGTAGCGCAGCATAGTGAGACGCTCCACGCCCATGCCGAAGGCAAAACCGCTGTATTCACTGGCGTCCACGCCGCCGTGCTCCAGCACCTTCGGGTGCACCATGCCGCAGCCCATCACTTCCAGCCAGCCGGTATGGGAACACACCCGGCAGCCTTTACCGCCACAGCTGACACAGCCCACGTCCACTTCGGCGCTGGGCTCGGTGAACGGGAAGTAGCTGGGGCGGAAACGCACCGGCAGGTCTTCCACTTCAAATACAAACTTGAGGAATGCCGCCACGGTGCCGCGCCGGTCGGCGCAGGTGACGTCCTTGTCCACCAGCAGGCCTTCCACCTGGTGGAACATGGGAGTGTGGGTC
>Ga0114906_1000687_pt1 | contig 18655 bp, 23 predicted proteins | sample MalvirDeepMed_M9_FD_89687 | JGI IMG/M metagenome (GOLD analysis project Ga0114906, IMG submission 89687) | Marine viral communities from the Global Malaspina Expedition - Malaspina viral metaG DeepMed_M9 | ecosystem: Environmental > Aquatic > Marine > Oceanic | place: Mediterranean Sea...
GTATAACACCCGAGCGAACCGTCAACCAACAACAGCCCCAACGTTTCGGTCGGGGTCGTGTTGTATCTGAAAACCTGTAAAAACATTAAAACAGCCTCGGCTTTCTCATTCTCCCGGTCGGTCTATTTTCAACCTGTCGGCGACTAAAACCATAAACTCGTTCATGTGGTTGAGTTTGTTCCCTGTAGACATCTGGATATCGCCATGCCGAATCACGTTTTTTTCCATTTTAATTATCGCCTCATTCACCAAAGATAAACTTTCGCCGATCTTGATCAACTCAGGTACGACGAGGTTCTCGATGGGCGTTTTGACGCCCTCGTCCCCATTCCGTTTGTTGTTTACCCATTTGAATATCTGCGGGGCATAAATAATTCCCGCGCAAAGGATCGCCCCCTGCATAACGGGCGGCAGCCCTGTGATAAATGTGATAATCGGTTCGACCATTTACTTTTTTACCACCAATTTTTTCAATCCGGAAACGACAATATCGAAAACAATATCGTCCTGTTTCCAGGGGGTGAGTTTTACGATTTTTTCCAGAACGTAAAAAACAACCATGAAATATTCCCAATTTGCCAAAAGGAACGCCATTATTAAACCCCCTAATGTGTTTGTAATTTGCGCATCATTTTTCGTTTTTCGTTTTCTCCATGCGCATTATTTCGTCATGTAAATCGACTAAATCCTCGGCGGTATCAACCGACGCCCCGCGAATAATTACCCCCTCGGGCGGGTCGGCGAACAGGTCAACCAACCACTTCAGGGCGTCCGTCGATAATTCGATTTCCCCAATGACGCCATCGAAACCCTGTTCTGTCAATTCTGATTTGCGAACCATCGGGCGCAAATCCCGACGCAACCGCCGAATGCGCCGACGTTGGCTTTTGAACTTTTCCTCTTGCGTTGGTACGGCGTCAATCAAACCGTATAAACATGCGGCGTCGTTTTGTGTTTCGACCCGTTGAGGCAAAACGATTTCCTTGCCGTCGCGCAACGCCCGAACATGGGCGGTTTCAACAATTAAACGGATCGGAACCTTAATATCTGCCATGTGTTTCCCTCGCGCTTTACGTGTCATGTATTATCTATGCTTTACCTGCGGTGATCGCGGTGTCTTTCCGCGCATCTGTCAGTGCATTAAACTCTGCCTGTCGTTGTGCGTTGATACGTTGATTGAAGATACCGTCCATCTTGCCCTGCACGAAGTCCACAACCTCTATATCGTCGGGTATCGTAGCACTCTGCGCTGCCGATACGACTATCGTGATATTTGCCATTATGATGCCTCCGGTAAAAGTTTTCCACGCAATGCTGGCACGTTATCTTCAAGTTTCTCACACATATCCAAAATCTGTGTATACAGTTGCCAGATAGAACCGTTGTGCATACGAACTGTTTGAGAAAGGTTTTGCAACGGCCTGACTCCTTTTGCCAAGTCGCTCTCGCTTACCTCCCCATATATCCCTGCATCAACCAATGCCTGACGGTCGTAGTTTACGAACTCATCCCACTTGGTTTTTATAATGGTTGCAGGTGAACGCACCATATCTAAAGCCCTTGCCATTTTTGCATCTTCAAATTTGTCAAACGTGCCTACAGTCGCAGAACCGTCTACGTGTAAATCTCCGTCTTCTGCTACGATTAACTTGGTTGCAGAGGCTCCGCTACTGTCAAATGCTCTTACAGCGAAAAGGTTGCTGTCTGCTGTCATTGCCGACTGTGATCCGGCACCATCGTGATCTGATATATAATATTCTACCTGTGACCGTCCCGTCGTTGACTTTGTAGTCTGCCCCTGACCACCATACACCTGAATCTGATATACTCTCACGTTTGCGTCTTCGCAGTAAATACGTTCCAGCAAACCACCCTGCGCTGCATTCAGTTTTGATGCTGAGTAAAAAGTGTCTTCCTCGTCAACGGTAATGCCCCAAGTACTTCCACCACTGTTGCCTGCAATGTCTGAGGACTTCAATGCGAAGATGGCATCATCGGCACCGCCTTGATCTATAGCAAGACCCGATGTCATATTTGTGAAGGTAGAAGTGCCCAAGCCAATCCTCGTCGTTACTTCTAAATTATCCGTAAACGTGCGCCCCCATCGAATGCCCGTTGTGCCTAAACCATCCTCCCCGTCGGTATCACTGCGAACGTCACCACCATGAACCGAATCGCCCGTAAATGTCGTTGTACCCGTCACCTCCAAAGACCCGCCAAAATATGCCCGCGCCGTTCCGTTGCCGTAAAAAGAATAATTTGTTCCGGACCCGCCCGTAACGTTGGAATAATACCCGTATGCGTTCGCCGACCCAACGTGCGTTACCACAACCGACGACCCGTATGTTGTGCCTAAATTTGAGGCATTAGAAGTAACGGCGATATTTTGACCTCGTAAAATCTTAGCGGTTGCCATGCGCCCTTTTATTTCGATCCAATCCCCGACGATATGATCCGCGCTTGAGTTTGACCCGTGATCTATATTGAGAACGCGCCATGCCCCGACGAAATTACCCGAGTATGCGCCCGCGTTTGTATTTTCTTGCCATAGTACACCATCGGCAATTGAAACGCCCCAATCGGTTGGGTTTGAAAAAATCGATAAATCCTGTAAAACGCCTATGTCGATGCGTTTTGTGCCGCCCGTATCGTATGCCTCGACGCCTCGGGTATGTATCTCGGCCGCTATTTGTGCGCCCGTTGTGTCGTAAATTTGCACAAGGTCTATAGAGGTTGCACCCGCAACCGCAACGCCGAGTTGTATGTTTTCAGACGTGTACGCCGTCGCCGCCGCTGTTGTCACCTGTATGCCCGAACTCGCAGCGGATGGGTTAAAATATATGTAATAGACATCGCCCGCTGAAGGTACAGAAACCGCCGTCTGCGCGGCGATGGTATAGGTTAGGGAATCGCCCATGTGCAAATCCCCCCCGCCAACATCAAACGTCGTCTGGCTTTTTGCAGTAAATGAACCCGAGAACCTCGCATGTCTCGCAACGGGCGGGGCAATTCTACCGACGCGGGCGGTTGTATCAAGCACCCCTTGGAGGTTGCTGTTGTGTTCGTTTGCTGCCTGGGCATCGTTGCGGTTTTCTATAACAACGCGACCGATTCCCGGGGCGACCTGCGAGAACGCCGCCAGGGTCGAGGTATGCGAGGAAAGTTTTACCCGCAGCCGTTGCCCCTCGGAATCAAACCCCAACGACAACACCCGCACCGATGCCGCCAACGCCATGCCAGGGTCGACAACGTTGACGGTATCGCCGATTGACAAATCGGCGAATGGGTATTGCGCGGCGTCGATGTTGAAAAGGTCGAGGGCGTTGGGCAAATCATACTCAACAACGGGCGCGTCGTGTTCGTCAAGATAATCAAACGCCATGCGGTATAATTCCCGCGCCCCGTTTTCGCGCACAAATTCGCGGGTCTGTTGTGTGCCTGTAAATGAAACCGCGTCGATATAAAATTCCGCCGCCCCACCTGTTGACTGTATCGTCAGGGTTGCCGTTGTCCCCTCGATTGGTATGCCCTCCAACTCGACCTTAGTCCAATCCGTTCCCGATGTACCGCCCTGGTTTCTATATGACACGCCACCAGTTGCCCCCGTCGTCGTAACCTTGACCTCAACCGAACCCGAAACGATAAAAAGATTGACCGCCGCCGAGTAATGCTCAGAACTGTCCAGGGCGACGGCTTTAGAAACGCCCAGGTTTGCCGACCCCGCTGTTATATGTTGCGACGCGCTGCCATGTTGTATGTAGTCAATGCCCGATTCCTTTGCGACCGTCGGCGTTCCAACTTTTGTCCACCCGGCATGAAGCCCGCTTGCATATGTGCCGTCCATATACCCCGGCGTTATCAATGTGCGGATCGCCTCGAATTGGGTATCTCGTACAACCCCGTCAAATGTCCCGTATGTCGTTTGGCTTGCCGCGTCGGGTACGTATGTCAACTCAACGCCGCTTGCGTCGGTAAATTTGAACAGATCACCCGCTGAAACATCGCTTGGCGTTGTGGTCAATTGTATTGTGTCGTCGTCACCTGTTGACCCCCTGACGGTATCGCCGATAACAAACAAGTCGCCCGCATCGTCGCCCGTCACCATTTTTATTTTAAATGTGTTGTAAGTATCGTTCGACGGTATGCACTTATTGCCCGCAACGGTTATGGTATCGGTCGTGATATCGGAAACCTCAAACAATGCGCCCTCGCAGGTAGCGGGCGGTTCGCCGCCGCCGACGGGGTAAATTTTATTGACGACCTCGGCGCGGCTGAAACGTCGCGCCATGCCCCCGCTGTTTATCGAATATTCAAACCGCACCCCGTTATCTGACCCGCGCGTTTTAAGGTCGATGCTTTCCGGGCTTGTCGATTCATCAATCTCGATTTCTAAATCGGCCTTTTCCGCGATCCGCTGCAACGCCTCCAATACTGTTGTTGTGGATAATTCAACGGATTCGATAATTGTTGTATCGCTTTCGGCATTGCCCCCGCTTTTAATTTGAAACGCCGACGACCCCATCAATTCGGCAACAATTGTTTTGACCGGGATATTGCGATATGGATGCCACCCCGTAACCCTTCCGGTATCGGGATGGGTCAGGGTGAATATTTCCCTCGCCATGTCAGACCATATACGCGCCCCCTCGCATTTGAGGGTATGCCGCCCATCGGTTCTCGCCTGTTCAACAGAGGTCAGGCGATATGTTCGTTTGTCGGTCGAGTCGGCGGGGTTGATCAATTGTATAAACGTGTTTTCTGCCGTAACCAGGGTGAATTTGTCGGCCTCAAACAATACCGCCCGCAATGTATCTTCGACGTTGAGGGTTTCCGATATTTCCCAGACGGCATCGGGCATTGCCGCGACAACCGCCGACGACGAATTTAAAATGTACAGGTCATAACGTGCCATTTTTATACATACCGTTTTTTGTAGTTAATTAAAATTGAGCTTGCACTCTCGCCCGAGGGAAGATAAAAGCATGTTTTTGGCGGGCGGATTAAAGGCCATCCGTTTGTATCCCAATTCGCTAAATCGTTTGTATGTGCAAGGGCGGAGTCGTCAACATGTGTTGCTGTTCCCTTTTCAAAGTCCAAAACAGCGCGGTCGTTGGCGGCGATGGTTCCCGACCTCACCTTATTAACTGAATAGGGGCGCACCAGTTCGGGCGTTCCCATGTACCGCCTGACGGTATCGTCGTCGAGTTGGAAGGGTATCATGGCAACCTGGTCATATTCACACGCCGGGCGCGATCCCGCCGCCTGGTCGCCCAGGTAAACGGTTCCCGACGCGCCCGTAATACCTGTTGATGTGCTGTTGCTCGATACCGCCCCGCCATCGACGTAAATCTTCATGTTGTCGCCGCCGTAACTAAACGCCAAAGCAATAACATCGTCGCTTGTGTGCGTCGAGGCGGTCGTTGTGTTTAGTGTTACCGCCGCCCCGCCGATGGTTTTTGTGAATACCCAATCGTCGTCAGAATTATCCCACCCGATATATATTTTATTGCTCCCGTCAATATAAAACTCGAACAAAACCTGGTCGGCGGCTGTTATTCCGAACTGCGGGCGCACCCATAAAATAACCGTTCCCTCAGTCGGGTTCTGAATCACCGACGCAAACGACGTTGTAAACGTTGCGGCCTGGGCATACCGCCCGCCGCTTATATCCCCAGGTTGGAATTGGTCGATAGGCGTACCCGCCGTGCTTGCGCCGTTCGCGGTTGACCCGTCGATTTTGGTATACTGTAAATTGTAATCGAAATCGGCATAAAAGCTCATATCGGTAATGTAAAACGACGGGGTCGTCGATGCGCCCTGGATCTCGATCACTGGCGCACTTGGCGCGGTTCCAGCCGTCAATACCTCAAACGATGCACCCGATGCTGTTGGCGTCGCCTCCGTTGTCGAGGTTGCTATTGCAAACGGGGTCAGGCGTATAAGCGGCAACGTGAAATTCGCGATCACCTGCCCCGTCGGGTTTGTGCCAACTGCCGAGGCGGTAAACCCGCCCGTATACACGACAGGAAAATAGCGGTCGGTATAATCGGCGGTTTCCAATCGCAACGGGGTAACGAGGTCGAACCCCGACCCGCGCAACGATATAGCCGATGCTTTAAAGGCGTCAAGGTTTGTGCGTAACGCCGCAACCGTCCCCGCCGCAATCTGACCCGTAATTGTAAACGGCGATGGTCTAAACGCCCCCGTCGATGCAACCGCAACATGGCGCGAGGGGAATACGTCAAACGGTACATCAACGGGCGACATGTTCAGTTGTGGCGCGGAGATGGCAACAACCCCAAAGTCGTGCAGATCTCGCCCGCCGATTTTCAGTGTGAAATTATATCCCGAATCTAAAAATGAGGGTCGTGCCATTGTTCACCCCTGAAATTGCAAAAGGTTGCCCGAGTTTATTGACATCAAAAATTTCATATCATTTTGCACCGCCAACGATTGCCCGAGGATGTTGTTGCGTTCGCTATCCTGGGCGCGTTGGGTTTCCAAAACGGCGAGAATGCTGTTGGCTTGCGTTTCGGTTATTTGTTGGGCAACGGTAAACGCGGTTGACCCCGATGTTGCCGCCGCCTGGGGATCGTCGAATGCTTTTAATTCCTGTTGATTAAAAGCAATGGTTCTCTGTGCCTCGTCAACAATGCGGTCGCGTTCTTCCTGGTCAATGACATTATTTTGAAAGTCCATTATCGCGTTTTGTATATCCCCTTGCGCCGTCGATATTTGCTCTAAAAATACATCCCGCCCTGTAACGGCGGCGGCTATCGTAGTTTTTAGTTTGGGAGTCGTGCTTGGTTCACGACCCACCAACGACTTTATCCCCTTTAGCACTGGCGCAATTGCGCTGATTCCCATGCCTATTGCGCCAAACTGAGCCGCGATTTTCCCAAATCCCGCCGCCATGCCACTTGCTGATTGCCATGCGCTTATCGCCCCTAAACCTTGCCCTACATTGCCGACCGCCCCGCCCACGCGCTGCATACCCAATGCCGACAGCCCGACCTGGATATTGCCCATCGCCGACGCCATCCCTTGTTCAAATGTTTGGGGTATTTTTGAAAATTCATCAGCAATTTCGTGAGACACCAGAGCACCTATATCCTCCATGTCCTCTTCCAATTCATCGGCAGCGGCGTCAATCTCTGCCCATTCTTTCCTTATTACCTCAATTTTTTCCTCGCGAATTCGTTCTATCTCTTCAAGCTCGCCTTCCAAACGTTCCCTTGGAGTTATCTTTGCAATTTCCTGTAGGCGTGTTTTTTCCTTTTCTCTCTCACTCTCTCTCTCTTTCTCTCTCTCTCTTTTCTCTCTCAAATTCGCAATCGACAACGCGATTGCTTTTTTAATAGCCACAGCCATGTCTGCTTGTTGTTTGTCATAGGCTGCTCCAAGTGCTTTGATGTTATCAACGTTCTCCTCCGCCGCCCGCCGCCCCGCTGCTTGTTCCTTAGATATCAATGCCCCCTTAGATGGCGTCGGAACTGAAGAAAGCAAATCAATGGCGGGGAAAATCAATTCTAACCCAGGCAACCCCGCAAACGCATTGCCAAGACCCTTCCCCGACGCCATCGCCGCCGCTTTTTCTTCGACGGTTCCCATTCTCAATAGCAACATGTCAATGCGGTCAATCACCCTCCCGACGGGCGTCGCCAGGGCGTCGCCAATCCTGACGCCCAAGTTTGATAACCTTGACGCCACTACGTCGAGGCGTTCCCCGATTGGTGCAACCTGTTCACCTAATATCTCTGCCCTTTCGGTTGCCTTTACCATGACGGCATTAAAAAATGCCAATCGTTTTTCGGCGTCAGTCGCGCCCTCACCTAACCCCCTGAATGCTTCCTCGGCTTTTATTGTAATGCCCAGGTTGTCGAGGATAAGAGGCGACATGCGACCGATGCCGACAATAAGATCACCGATTGCGCTTGTTGCATCACGCCCAACCGCGCGACCCAACCGCGTCGCCACCTTTGCCATTTCGCCCATTTTATCGGCGGTTACGGGTATGCCTAAAAGTATCGCTTGATTCGCTTGCCTCAACAATTCCAAATCAGTAACCGCGCCGCCAACGCCTCGACGCATTGCCGCCAATATTTTATCGCTATCTTGCCCGATTGATTTGGCTAAACGTTCTGACGACCTTTGCACAACCCTAAATTTATCCGCCATTTTGGTCAGCGCAACCGCCGCGCTGCCCGCCGCCTTAACGGTCTGGAACGACAAATAGGCAACCGCCGCCGCGCCTATTGCCTTCATGGATTTCGACATGCCTTTCGACGATTTGGCAACCGATTTGTCGGCGTCGCTGAATTCTTTTTTGAACTGGTTTGCGCCCTTGACGCCAAAGATAACTTCCAGTTTTTCCCTAAATCCCGCCATTGTTTTCAACCTCGGGTTTAACAAAATACAATGTTAACCGCCTGAACCAATGTGCATTTCTCAAAAGATATACCTTGCCCTCGATTTCGCGCCATACAACCATGTCGCCAGGAAGCAAACTGATTGTTTTGTCCGTTTCCGCGTTTATGACAATAGGGGTTTTTGGAAACGTTGAGCGCGATACGTTTATAACTTCATAATTGGCTTGATTGTTCATTGAGTTTCACCATCGCCGCGCCCAATACAACAACAAACACCCATGACATTTCCCATTTCAATTGCCGGGGCGTGTACCCCGTATTTTTTACGACCAGGGCGACCCATCGGGCGGCGGCATCGCTTTTTTTTTACCTGTCAAATCTTGCCCCAATATTGCGCCGAGCAAGTCGGCAGGGTCGTTGGCGTCGCGATGCGCCGCCATGATTGCTGTTTGTAAATCAAGGGGCATTGTTAAAAATTCATCGGCGGTCAGGGGTTGGTGTTTGTCGTCGTTATATTGATCCTCAAACACCCGACAAAAAAATACATATTTAGCTTGCTGTATATCGGTCAATGCGCTATATGCCCTCGCCCGCCGAAATCGCCAAATATGCCATGTCTTGCCTAATCGCCGCTCCCCTTTGCGTTCCGCGTCCAACCATTCATGGAACGCTAAATCGATTTGTCGTAATTGCCCCTCGCTTTTGCTGTAAATGTAAACTGTTCGACCGTTTGGCAATTCAAATTCGGCATGAGAACGGTCGTAAACAACCGCCGACATTTTTTGCTCCACGCCCGCCGCGCCGCCATCGCCGCCCGTCGTCGGCGTCAATATCAGATCACCCCCTGTTGACGGTTCCACATTTGGCGCAGGTAAAGCTGGCGTTTCCATCATAATCTAACCCCCCGCATTTTTCGCAATGATAGAGGGTTTTTTGCTCTACCCCCGAATCGCCGCCGATATATCCTGTTGATGTTGCGGGCGTTATGTCGAGGCGGGCCCGGGTTGATGCCGCCCAATGGTTAAACCATATACCCCACGCCTCGGATTTGCCCCCGAATGTTTCCAACCCTATAACCTGAAAATCCCAACCGCGCAGATCGTCAACAGATACGCCGCCAACAATAACGACCTGGGCGGCAATGCGCCGCATTTCTAAAACGAGCTGATCACGGTTCTTGATTTGCGCCAGGGTATCAACACAAAACGCGGTCGAGTACTCCTTGACCATGTGCCGTTCCGTTGGTGGAAACGGCAACCGCGCTCCGTCAATGTTGCATTGCCTGACGTATATATCGCCCCTGAAATCCTTTTTTACCTCGTCGGGGAACTTTGAGTCGATGCCGACATATTGCCCCCGAAAGTCGAGGCGTTTCAGCCACCGCCACAAACCGATATAGGGATTCCCGCAACCCACATCCAAAACGGGCGCATATTGGCAAATCGCCATGACGCCCTGGTCTATTGCGACGTGGGCGGCAAATACATGTTTGCGTTGTATCGCGGCATTAATCCGCTTTTTTGGACTTTGCAATATCTGCACGTAGTTTTTTAGCTCCCGCTAAAAATCCGGTGATTTTGTCGGCGTCGTCGGCGTCAAAAACATAACTACCGATTTGCACTCTGCCATCGTCAAGGGCGAGTAATACCAGGCCTGTTGCGGTAATATCTTGATCCATGTTTCACCTCGATTTTAGAAGCGGGGCGAGGGTTCATCGGAGGGCTTGATGCGCGTTTATGATTGACCCCCACCCCGCCATTCTTAACTGTATGAATCGGTTACTGTTCCGAGCAGCTCGGTACTGGCTGTATCGCCTATCGCGGTAAAGTCAAAGGTGATTGTCTGGTTAGAATCACCCCCCATAGCTTTGGGTATTGTGTATGTCCCGTCACCTGTTGGAAGGGCTTTCGGTATGCTAATAACTCGGCTGATAGCAGCCGACCCTGCTGTGCCTGAGTTTGGCGCGTATGTCTTGACGATTAACGCAATTGCCCCGCCGCCGTCGTCGTCAATGGTCAATACCAAACCAGAATAGGCGTCGGTATCCCATGCATATTGCAAATGTTTTAACAATATTTCCCGCCCAGTAAATGAAACGGTTAATTCCTTCGCTATCATTGTGTGTTTAATCCGGGTCAACGCACCGCGAACAAATGCATATTCGCGAGGAACCCCGATTGTGACATCGCTCTCAATATATCCCGCCGTTGTTCCCGCGAGGGTCACAACGGTTATATTAGTCGGGCTAAACCCCAATTCCACATTCTCGGGTGAACCCGCGGCTGAAGCGGCCATATTATTCCCCTTTTAGTCGATTGTCGGTGTAAAGTCAATTTGTATTTCGCATGTTGTCGCCGCTGCGCCCCGCATGACGTTGTTGACGACCCCGCCGTCAGTTTGTGTTGCGGCATTTGTAACTTTTACGCTGCCGCTGATTGCACCCTCTAAATCAGCCGTCACATCTGAAAACTGTTTAGTGGATATATTCTGTTGTCTGATGTTCCGTTCTATCCTGACGGCAATGCGTTTCGCCAACTGCTTGACGGTTTTTAATACCGCCTCGCCGCCTGTTGTTGTCAATATCAATGCGACATACGTCGCGGTCAAATGTTTTGACAATGGGTTGATTTCTTGCCCCGAATGTGTGACCTCGATGGCAACGGCGGGCAGTTCATAGTCTGAATAATCCGCCGAATTATCACGCGTTTCTGCTTCCCATGTTTGGATCTCGATAGCACCGCTTGAACCCAATACGCTGTCGGTTTGCAATGCCTCGCTGATATGTTCGGCGATGACGTTGTATGTGTCCCAGTTAGAAAATGCCGACATGGTTACCTCGTCAAATAAAGGCGCAACATCCCGACCAATTCGTCGGCGTCGGCCTGAACAAAGAACAAAAACGGGCGGCGTTTATGTTGTGCCGCTGCATAGTTTACGCCCTGAACGCCCAACCGCGCCATGTATCTGTCCATACGCACAACCAATGCCGCCCGCGCCCGCATGGTTCCGGTATCTTGCATGATGGCGTCGCCCTGGCGCACCCGTGCGCCCGAGGGTCGTTTGCGCCCCTTGACCAACCCCGAACCGCGCACCTTTGAAACGCCGCCCCAGGCGGGAACCGTTACGCCATCGGTTTTGCGTGTATACTGTGGGGCAAAATATTTCCATAATACGCCGCGAAATCTTCCCCCCAGGCGCAACGCCTCAAACGTGTTATCGGTTTGAACGCGCATATATTGGGCGAACCGCCGAAACGTCGGTTGCAGGGCGTCGGGTTTGTTGCCTATCTTTTCCAACGCCCGCCTGACGCCCTCGTCGCGGACAACAATTTGTTGCGTCACTGCCATTATCCGCGCACCAATGAGACATAAGCGGGGCTGAGTCGTGTACCTAACCCATCGCGGGCATCGGGATAAAATACAAATGGCGTCGCCCTGGCGATGCCATCGCGCCCGACCTGCAACAATTCTTTAGCCCGCTGTTCGGCGGCAATAGAGGCATCGGCCAATGGGTCGTCGCGCATTATTTGGTATGCAATAGATACCGCAAAAAACCGCGCGGCCTCGCGCAACAGGCGGGGCGTTCCAAACCGAATCGGGGTATTGTCCATGAAGTCTGCCATTGCCCCCGTCGCGGTCGTTGATTCGATGCCAGGGTTGAAGTTGGTGACATACCTAAACGTTACCGTCGGCGATGAAAATGAATCGACCTTATACCATGCGTTATGTCCCTCGATTTGGAAAAACTCGCCCGCTTCGGGGTTGCCCGATCCGCCATCAATGCCCATTGTCAAATCGGAGGCGTCAACCTCGACGTTGACCAAATACCCCGACGGGGCATTTGTGCCAACATGCGGAAACGGGGCAACGCCTGGGTATACTGCGTTGACCCAATCGCGGGCGGGCAATCGCAATTTTGTGTTGCGTTGCGCCGACGATGCGATCAGGGAACCCGTCAGGGTTGGTAATAGGTCGGTAATGTCGCCGTCGCTGCAATAATATGTTGTCGCCATTTATTCGGCCTTTTTTGGTCGCCCGCGCCGTTTCGGTTTTTTCTCGGCGGGCGCGTCGGCTTTTTGCATTGTGTCGGGGTCGAAGTCTGCGACGTTAATCACGACAACGCCGTCGCCGTCTTTGATTTTTACCGTGTCAATTTGTGGCATGTATACCTCGAGTCAAAAGCAACAACGGGGCGGGCGTTGTGCCATAACGCCCGCCCAATTGTTTAGCCGAGAATTTTGGCGGCAAGTTCAGCGCGTAATGTTTTCACGCCATACAATACGTCAAATTCCCATTTGTCCTGCTTGTGCTGCCGGGAAACTTCAAGACGAATTACCAAACCCGAAAGAGGGTCAACAATAGATTGCGTCGTGCCCATACCAGATTCAAACGGGGCGGTTGCCAATGCAAACGCGCCGCGTTGGAAAGAAAGGTTTGCGGCATGGTCGGCAACGAAAGTGATAACGGCGTTGTCAGCCCATGCAACTTTCGAGGTTGGAGCAAATGCCATTGCGGCAATCGCGTTACCCGATGCGGTTTGCCCTGCCGTCACAACATACTGTTGCGTGTCGCCCGCGACGGTGAAAATATCGCCCTTGACAACGGTTCCCGACAGGCTCGAGGCGTCAATGTCAACAGTTGATTCGCCAACCGTGTAGGATGCGTCGTTGACCAATGCCGCTTTGGCCGACCCGTTCGACAGGGTTCCACCTGTAAAGTCGGGGACGCCCTGGTTGAGATGCCACAACGCGCCAAGTTTGCGCCCGATTTCGCCCTCGACGATAACGGATTGGTCGCCGCTTTGTGAAAGGTCCTGGAATGCCGACAAATTGACGGCGTTGGCTTCAGCGTCGGAGTTGAGAACAACCGAACGGTCAGCCATTGGTGCTTTTTCGCGGTTCAGATGTTTACGTGCGCCCGTTGTCCACGCAACAGAGGTTGTCGCAAATGGAGTTGTCGCGGCGGTTCCGCCCGCGTTATATACGTCGGTATGCAGCCCCAAAAGGTCGTCGTCAACCTGCTCGATCACCGCGTTGAGACTTGCGGCGGCAGCGGGCGGGTAAAACTGTTGGTCTTTTAGCACCTGGGTTTGCTGTTGGTCGTCCATGTGGAAATCCGAGGCGTACCATTTATCCAGGGTGATGGCAACGGTCGTCGCCGTCACGTCGGTATCCGATGGCGGTGTTGGCGCAGGTGTTACCGCCGCCGCTGTTTTGGTTGGGGGCAATTCGATATCTACCGTTTTGCCCTTTCTGCCAGGGACAAGCGAATATTCGGTTGTCACCAATCGCGCCATGTGTGTGCGTCGGCGCAGAACCTCAACGGATCGCGCCAACAGTTGCGTCATTACTGCGGGAATCGTATTGGCCATTGCTATTTTACCTCATAAAAATAAGAGTTGTGTGTTATGCCTGACCCTCGACGACAACCTTGCCCGCCGCAATATCGGCGGCATATTGCCCGATTAAAAGAGGGTCATTTGCGATTACGCGAACCCCGCCCGCGTTTTTGCTTTCTTGACCGCCCGCCCCTGACGAGCCGTTAAAGAAAAAGGGTTTTTCTGTTACCATACCATCGAAATATTCACCCATTGTCATGGGTTCGCCCGCGTTTTTCACCGATAATACAACCTCGCTGTTTTGAACGCGAACCGCCGCCCCCTCGCGTAATTCCCAATCACCCGAGGCGATGGCGACGACATCGTTTAAGGCGTCAGAACGAACGCCCGCCGATGCCGCTGCGCTTTTAAGCTGATCGGTCACCTTCGTTGCGACCAACTCGCCGCGAACGTTGGACAACTCAACGTTGACGGCATCCAAACGTTTCTCGTATTCGGTCTTTTGTACGTCGATTTTTTCGTTTATAAGGGTTTCCACATCGCCCGAGTCGATCAATTCTTTGTCGCGTTTCTGGCGTTCCAACGTTTCCAATTCTTTGTATTTGTCGGCGTCCATACCGTCAAACGTTTTCAGTCGCGTTTCTAACCCCTCGACCTTTTCGCGCAACGCCACGTTGTTTGCACGGAACTGATCGACCGCATCATTGGCGTCATGCACCAGGACAAAATTGTCGTCCTTCTTTGTGTAATGTTCATGCAACGCCTCGGGTATGTCGTCCAACGTTTCAACCACGTTTTTCAATGACATCGTTTACCCCCTGGGTAAATTGACCCGCCCCAGACGGATCGGTTAAACGGTTTATTGTGCTTATCACTATCGGCGCACTTGCCGCCGCGATGGTCACGCCGTTTTTAGTCAACTCGGCGATCACCTCGCGTTGTAATTCGGTTGAAATGGTCATGGTCAGTCTCTGGGAATCTGTCCCAGGCGGGTGCGTTCGTAAACCCAACTCAGGGGCACCCGCAGAATGTCGGCGACCTCTTTGGGCGTGTAATACCGCGCCGTTTTGGCCGGTATTACCGGGCTGACATCCTCATCGGGGTTGTAAACTTTCATTTGTGCCTCCTGGTTATGCAGCAACAGAATCAGCTGCTGGGAATAGTTCGTTTTTCGATGAACCCAAGATTTTTGAGATTGTGGCTTGTTCTTCATCTGAAGCGGTCGCCCTACCATGAATGACGCGAGAAAGCCAAGCGTCCGAACGGCCAGTTTCCTCGGCAATTTCATACTGAGGGCGCGGGTCATTGGCAACGGCCTGAAAGAGTTGCCAATTTGTGGTACTTTTCGTCAACCCTCTCATACTTACCTCCCAATAAAAAAAGCCATTTGTGCTGCCCACTTAAACACATCATTCTCCGCACCAGGCAAAGGCTCAAAAACAACATCATTTTTTTGAGATGGGTGCTTGCGTCTGTGGTCAAAGGTACTTAGGACAATCTCTTGTGGTATGCTGTCAAACGCCTTGCATGGGTTTGGGTTTCGGCGTTGCCCCCGTTCGGTCGCCGAACCATGACGCCTCGCCGCCAATCAATACCGACCTGCACATGTGGAACGGGTTCAGCCTGGGCGGGCGTCCAAATTCGGTCTTATCCCAATCGCGCAACGTCATGGCGGGTTGTGCCGATGCCCGCAAACAAATATCGGTCGTTCGCGAATCCCTCGGGTTGCTGTTGATATATACCGCGTCGTCGCCCAACGCCTCGGTTGCTAAAACCTCATGTGTCTGGTTTACTACTCGAGCCATTTCAACCCGAGCAATTGTGTTCGCCCGCTGCCTGACCGTTCGCGTAATAATGCGCCCCGATTGCGTTTTGATCTTCAGCGGTTTAATGCGCCCCGATTGTATCAAACGCGACGTCAACGAATCCGCGCCGCCCTGTACGGGTATTCCATCAATAACCGCGTCCAACATTTCCCGCCTGAACCAATCGCCCACGTCGTCGCCAACAACGTTCATGATCCGGTATGAGTTTTTAAACCCGACCTCTAAGACCGCCTTCTCTGCGCCCGATACGTTTTTGAAAACTGAGGAGACCAATTCGGGGCTGATAAAATCAACGTCGAGGTTGACCCGCGCCAGGTTGCGACCTGCGCCGAATGCCCGGGGCATTGCGCCCTTTGCCCAATCTTTGCCGGGGCGAACAATCGCGGCCTCGATTTCGTTGGAAAACTCATCAACGATTTTTTGCGCCTCGGCGATGTTTTCGGGTATCTGTGCGATATTGCCGTCGGTTGACAATGCGAGGCGCGTGAATTCCTTCTCGACGCTTGCCAAACGTTTCTCTGCGCGGTCAAATATCCGCGTCAACGCCGCGCCGTCGTCGGCAATAATCCCGTTTTCGATTTCATCGCGGTAATCGTGCATTCGGCGAATCATCGTTGATACCGAGGGCATTAATATTTACCCCGCATCCGCGACCGCCGCCGCGATTTCGTTGTTATCGGCGGCGGACGTTGTGCCTCGGTTCTGCTCGATACCCCCGCCGTCGTTGTTTATACCCTCTTTTTCTTCCTCGGCGTCAATATGTGGTCGGGTAATATCTGCACGTTGTAATAGATAATAATATGTGTCGTAACTTATCGCGCCCGATTGCAATGCCTGAGTCCATGCGGTCAATTCCTGGGGCGACGCTGTTGTGTCGATAACGTCGCGGTTGAGTTCAACAATGGCGTCGTCGGCATCGCCGCCGCCCCAATAGACCAACCAACCCATGAGGCGTTCAAGTGCAAACTCTGTTGCGTTGATAACGCCCTGAATCGTTGCGGCCTCACCCGCTTGCCGTAGCCTGACCGTATCGGCGGCTTCGATCCCGCGCGGCTGTGATTCCAACATTCGCGCACCCAACACCGCCATGCGTTTTTCTTTATGTTCGGCGGCGTTTTCCAATGGGCCCAACCCCTGGCCTGAAAATTCCAACATGCCGACCTTTGCGGCAGGGTCGTCAGATACCCACGCAACATTCGCCCCGACCCTCAACTCGGTTTCGCGAGGGAATCCCGCAACCCAGGCCGTCGGCAGCCCGCAATAATGCCGCCCATGTTCCAAATCTGCACTTGTCAGATAATGGGATAAGTTTGCATCTACCAGATCAAGCAATGGCGGTTTCTGTACATTCGGCGTCAAGTCGGTCACGTTGATAAATTGGAATGGCAAACGGTCGAGAGGTTGCCCCAGGCGCATCGGTTCTATTGTTTTTTGAACCGTCCATTTGCCTTTGTTATTTGTCGCCTGTTTGTTTTCGCGCCAGATGTTGACAACGACGTTACCGTCGATCAGCAGCATTTCGCGGTATTGTTTAACATCGTTGCCCTCGTAGGGGTCGCCCGTTGATTCTGTGATACTTTCCTTGATTATCACCATGTCGAGAATATACCGCCCAAAAAGGGGCGACCAACTCGACCGCCAATTGGTGATATTCTCCGCCGTAACCATGACGGCATACGGCCTCAACGGTAGATCGGCAGAACCGTCAACGGGCATTTCGGCATAAACGCCAACGCGCCCGACGGTCATGACCTCATCGAATACATTTCGGGCGAACACGTTAAACGGTATACCCGTCAGGGTTATATCGTCGGTATAATCGACGTATTGCTCGGGCACCTCAACAGTCGGGGCGCGGCGAAATACTGCCCCCCCGACGCCCTGAACCGTTCGGCTGAATGCCCCGTAAAACTCGGCGCGTTTTATGTATGCGTCATATTCGAGCGCATCCTGACCCGATAGCATGGGCAGATACTTTATTGTTTTTGCCTTTATGGAATCGGTTCCACCTGCAACGTCGCGGCATCGTTCCCATTTCCCCGCGTTCGCATTAAAATCTTTGTGCGTCGTGTCAATTGGCATGTTGGTTTAAACCCCTGTCAATTTCCGTTGTGCTACGTGACCCCGCAATAAGAACAACTCTGTAAATCCCCAAACGAGGGCGTCGAGGCGGTTGGGTGATGCGTCGCCCATATCTGGCGACCAACTTACAAGCTCGCCCTCTAATGCGTCGAAGCTGTCGGTATGTGTGATGCGCCCCTGTTCGTATAACGCGGCGACGGGTTCCGCGCGGGCTTGTTTGGATCGCGAAGCATGAACAAGTTTGATGGCGGCATTTCGGTCAATAGTTCGTATTGTGTGCGAGACCATTTCGCCGCCCTGGTTTGATTCGGCAACGATCCGGTCGGCGTTGAAGTCGTTATACAGTCCCAATGCCGCCCGCGCCCAACCGTCGGGCGTATACCTCGCGCTTACATCAGCCAAGACATGCCCATGTTCGTTGAAGTCAACACCGACCGCAACAATACCCGTTTCGTCGCTTGTTGCTTTTGAAGTTGTCGCGGGGTCAATGGCAATCACTATTCTTTGTAATGCGAGGTCGCCGTTGTCGTTTTGTGGCGCGTCGCGCTTTATGATCCATGCCCGCTTCCATAATGCCCCCTCGATTTCGTCGAGCAGTTCCGCGTATATTTCCTGACGCCCGAGGCTCGTGCCTTCATACCGCGCTAATATCGCATCGCGAAACGTCGGCGCGAGGTTGTGCAGGTTGTCGTATGTCGATCCCGTCGTCAAAACGGTATCGTGCCGCCCGATGATTTCGCGTAATAATTTCAGCGGCTTCGGCGTCGTCGTTATGCAAATACGCGGGTTGGAGCCCAGGCGGCAGCCGAATTGTGCCATGTCCCACGTATCCTGTAAATACATCCATGCCACTAACTCGTCGAACCAACCGTCGGTATGTTGCGCTCCGCGCAATTCGTCGGGCTTGTAACTTGAATATGTCGTTGCGAGACAACCATTAGGCCATGTCAGTCGGCGTTTGCTCGGTTCGTAATGCGGGCGAAACCCAGGCGGCGATTTTTCCAATATACCACTCTCGCCCTCAATCATTATATCGCGCAC
>Ga0114906_1000694_pt1 | contig 18604 bp, 25 predicted proteins | sample MalvirDeepMed_M9_FD_89687 | JGI IMG/M metagenome (GOLD analysis project Ga0114906, IMG submission 89687) | Marine viral communities from the Global Malaspina Expedition - Malaspina viral metaG DeepMed_M9 | ecosystem: Environmental > Aquatic > Marine > Oceanic | place: Mediterranean Sea...
GCCAATTCAGCCTGGATGAGTGGTTATCCCAGAGGGGTAAGAAACTGTAAAATTTTAATAATTTGTAGGAGCTACTAAGATAGCAGGCGTGAATATCAATTTCCGGTAGGGCTAGATAGTGAACTATTTCACATAGTCAGATAGTGAGGGAATAGCACGTGGATAGTGGGATAGATAGTGGCTCACTGTGCCCATGTTCCCAGCATCCCAGCATCGCTCGATATCCCAGCATTGAGCGAATATCTGAGGGTACATCTGGGACTATCTTGACGGCCAACTTAGCACGTCCAATATCTATCCATGCCTGAATCGAGATAGTGAAAGAATTCACATAGTGGCGATAGTGAAACTATTCACTAACTTTGTGCCTAGCATATCCTAAACTAAACTTAAACACAAAACACTCTCACTTATTCTAAGGCGTCTTAGAGACGTTCTATATATTTTCTGGTGGTTATGGACATCTCTCGATTCTACGTCTTAAAAACATCCCTCAGTGGCGTCTCAGACTATGTTCTGGCATAGGGATAGATAGATAGTTTGGGACTATCTAAGTATGAAACATATTTCATGAATAGCAATCGGAACTGGCGGTGTTCTAAACTTAAACACAAAAAATTCCCCGGGCCACTAAACAAGCTGTATGAATAAAGTTGAGTCGAGTTATGTAGCACCCAGCAACTATCTGGACAATAAAAAATCCTCACTACCGCCACGCACAATAGTGAGGATTGGCTATCTATTTGCTATCGCTCCTCGCTGGGACTTGATTCACGCTTGATGCTAGGGGTTGATCACCTGATGACCGTCTAGGGCATTGATCTTATCGGTAATCGTCTTACGACTTGACCCGCCGATGGTTAGGTACTCACGCCTTGCGTCTTGGGCATTGGCGAATTCACGCTCGACACCGTTGACGCTAACCGTCATAGGCTTAGGCGCTCCTTGCCCACTAGCCTCACCAGACGTATTGCTGGTGGTGCTGGTGGTGGCACCTTTGCGAACGAATCGGTACAGAGTAGCTTTCGCCTTATCTAGGCTCACCGTTGCTGGCTCGCCCACTACTGAACCATCGTCTAAGGTTTCCTCAGTTGCTGGCGTTCGGGATATCTCAGCGTAGAAATTGAATCCCGAAATTCTGGTATCTCTCTCAGCTAGTGCCAGCACTCTTTGCTCTACATCCTCAGCTAGGAACACTTTGAGGAATTCCGGTAGTAAGGCAGTGATGAGATTTTCAGCATCGGTTGCCATAACTAGCTTCTCAGCTTCTTTGGCTTCCTTTTCGGCTTTTTCCGATGCGTTCTTATCATCCTCAATTTTTACGTGACCGCCTTGAATAGCGGCCACTATGTCTGCCATGTCCCCGTTTGCTCTTGCCTCATCCAACTTTGCCAATATGTCTGGGATGTTGGTTAGTATGGACGCCTCAAGGTGACTATCTGTTTTCAGGATAGGTGTAGCTGTGTCTTGTTCAGACATTCTTGTCTCCTAAGTGACTATTCAGTTTTTAATGTGCATGGCGTAGGTCAATTTCAATTTGACCGTTTGAACATCATAAAGAGATATTCTGAATAGTGCAAGGTGTATTCTATCTATTTTCAAGCTATCTTGAAAACTCGTGCTATCTACTGGTGACCGTCACATTGTGCCAATATCCTCAGAATGCGTGTTTCCCCTAACTACCACCAGCATCTAACTTTTATACAAGTATAAAACTATCTTGATAGTAACTATCTTATTGATCTGAGGGTTTCCCTCCGGTTTGACGACGGTACGATGGTAATCCCCTGATATTGCTCGGTATTTTGCATGGAAACACACGAGAAAAGGCTTGACAGATTCTAAGATAGTATGCAATAATTACTTTCTGGGGTCAAGTAACTAACTAGGCCCCAGTAAAGCTAGCAACACCTTAGTAGGGAGAGATAGAATGGACAACACATTGAAGATGATAGTCAAGCATCGCACTATGCCAACAGATAATAAGTTGGACTGCTGTATATGCGAGTCAGAGATAGCAGCCGGACAACGAGTACAATTCTTACGGGCATATGTAGAGTATGCATCGGAGTTAGTGAGTCATGTTGAATGCTCGGCTAAGGCATTGAAAGATTCAAAGATTACACTACCTTATTGGTGGGGTAGATAGTATAGCCAGTCTGATGAGTTCTAATGAGAACGAAACGCCTAACGGTAGTCACTGGATAAGATGGATAGTCAAAGGGAGATAGTGTATGCAAGATATAGTGCCACCTAAGTGCTCGGTCTGTCAATGTGACTGGGCTATACCATGTGATATGTGCGACAACACTAAGTTGTTATGCCTATCACATTTGAAAGGTCACCAAAGAAAGTCCCATGACCCCACTAAGAATGCAATTAGACATGGCCTTAGTACAGTAAATGCTGCTAGGGCAATGGGAACATGCATGACGTGCGGAGAAAAGGATAGTGAAGTCTATCTATTTGGTGGCTTGCAACCTGTAGGGGATATCATGCAAGGCGTAGCGGTACTATGGCTATGTCTCGTATGCGTAGAACGAGAGATAATAGACTATGATACTAACTATAATGGGTTAGATCAAGATGCACTGAAAAGTGCAGACCTAAAATTTCCCGTGCTACTCTCACCCTTAGTCGAGTGGTCTAACGCAATATTGGATAGTGATAGTAACTATCATTATTCACTAAATTAGTCAAGCTAAGAGAAGGGGAAAATGATTAAAGAAACACTAACACCTAATGAAACTCGCAGGGCTATGCTTGGTCTGGAGGCTAAGCTACAGTCTAAGTTCATCAAGCGTGAAGAAGAGATACGCGGGCTAACCTTAGCGGCACTAAGTCGCACTCACATCCTGTTACTAGGCCCACCCGGGACTGCTAAGACTAACATGGTTAGTGAGTGGTCTAAGGGCATGAGTCTCTCTATGTTCCGGCGGTTGATAGGCCAGTACACTACACCCGATGAGATATTCGGGCCCGTAGATATTCAGGCACTAAAGCAAGGTGAGTATCGCCGTATCCTTAGAAACAAGGCGGCAGATAGTCAGGTGGTATTCTTAGATGAGGTGTTCAAAGCTGGCCCTGCTATCTTGAACACTATGCTAGGACTCATGGAAGAGCGAGAGTTTGACAACGATGGCATGGTAGTGAAGACACCGTTAGTAACTCTCATTGGTGCATCGAATGAGATACCAACAGATGAAGATAACTTAGGCGCGTTCTATGATAGGTTCCTTATCCGCTATGTCACCCGATACATAGAGGATGATCGGGACTTCGTGAGTATGCTTAAAGGTAGTACCACTACCATTGATAGTATGCTTACCGAGCAAGACTTGTTGCTCGCTCAGATAGAGGTAGATAACCTGCCTATGTCACCGGAAGCATACGAATCAGTCAAGATAGTATGGGAAACGCTCCGCGAAGATGAAGGAATCTTCCCATCAGATAGGCGGTTCGTTCAACTACTAAGGGTGATGGCCGCAGATAGTTGGCTGAAGGACTACAACGAGATAAAAGCTGAGTCAGTCTTAGTTGGGCAACATATCCTCTGGACTAACCCCGATCAGATTAGTCAGGTTAAGAGGGTAGTAATCAACGGCGTCAATCCTAACTTAGCAAAGGCAGAAGAGATTCTAAGTGCCGCGAAGGAAGCGTTAGCCGAGGCAATGAGGATACCAACACCTCAACCGCAGGACTTAGAAACTATGTCGGCATTGCAAGAGATGCTTGTCGAACTAAGTGGCCTCTCCGGTGTCACCACTATCTATGATCAAGTGGTAGGGATGAGGATAACACTCGGGAACAAACTCTCCGGTTAGGCAATAGTTAACTAAGTGTCGTGGCATTCACTTAGTTAGCCTTCCCCGTAGCACTAGGGTACTCTCTCCCCCTTAGTGCTACGTCAAGGCTAAGTAAGACAAAAGTGAAAGGATAGAAAATGGCTTGGCTTAGTATTAGACCCGAGCATCTCCAGTTAGAGGCTCAAAGGTTAGATTGTTTGTACTGGCAACGTACGCTAGATAAACATCCAACGGCGAAGGAAAAGTTTCCTCGCAAGACAGATAGAATAATAGGCAATGACCTATTTAGAATGCTGTATGCGTGGGAACCCACACTTCAGGATAACCCTAGTGATATCGCACTATCCACATGGATAGATAAGCGATTGGATACGCCAGCAGTGAAAGAACTTAGACGGCGTACTATGGGCAACCAAAGTGTATCGGCTTTCTCTGCTATCAAGATGCACCAAGAACTAACTCGCAAGCGTGAGTCTAACTTCAAGGCTATCGGCGAAGTTAGAAACTATGCTGAGGCTATCAAGTCTAAGGATAATGGGGCAGAGGAATGGAAGGATAGCAAGGAAAAGATAGGGCAGATTCAGCAGATGATGGCTGACCAGATCGAGAAAGAAAGTAACCTTGCTGATGCTGATAGTGAAGCTATCCAAAGTGCAGATAGTGCATCCCAAAGCAATGGGCATACCGAGAATGCACAGATAGAGAGTGCCGCCCAGAACGTACTCGACGATCTAAATGGGATAGAAGAGTTAGTCAAGATAACTTCATCCTCGAAAGAATTTAGTCTAGATGGTAACGAGAACCGCTATCTGGACTATGGCTTAGATGAGAATCTAATGTCTAGCATTCGTAGTCAGACTGACTTTCGCAAGATCATGGAGGCGGTAGGCAGACTAAGGATACTAGCTGGTGAGATAAAATCTAAGAAGCCACTACCTACACCAACTCCGGTTAGTGTGACAACAGGTAATAGTATCCCTGACTTAGTGCCATCGGAGTTAGCATACTTAGACGACCCCGATCTGGAAGAGTTATTCCTAGTCAGGTTCGTTGATAGCGCATTGCAACAGTACGATAGGCGCAAGCGTGAGAAGATAGGGCGTGGCCCTATCGTATGCCTGCTAGATGTTAGTGGTTCTATGAACGGTATACCTATGCAGAATGCAAAAGCCTTGTGCTTGACTATGATGCACACTGCCATAGAACAAGGTCGCGAGTGTGTGTTAGTACCATTCGCAAGCTACGCAGGCGAACCCGAATACTTCACAGACTTGGATAGTATTCTAAGTCTCATCAACATTCGAGGTAGAAACTACAACGGCCTCGGTGGTGGCACTAACTTCGATCACCCACTATCTAAAGCATTGGAGATAGTGAAAGATAAGATGCCTAAAGCTGATGTGATTCTACTAACCGATGGATACAGTAGGGTTAGTGAGCATGTAATCGAAGCAGTGGAAAAGGCTAAGGAAGATAGTGAAGTTAGGTTCATCGGGATCAACTTCGCTGGGCAGTGGCAAGATAGTATGGAGGAACTACTTAACGCTGGCGTAACGGTCGATAACGAAGGTAAGTTTGAGTTAGCATGGGCAGGCGAAGTATTAAACTTAGTAGTATAGGGGAGAGATAGTATGACTAGGAAAGATTTCGAACTAATCGCAGGCGTACTAAACAAAGTGATGAAACGTAGGTATAGTTCAGCCACTAAGCTAGGCATAGTCGTGGTTGAGGAACTATCTATAGCACTGGAGGATAGTAACCCGCGATTCGATTCAGATAGATTTAGTAGGGCAGTGTGGCTCGACGGTAGCGACATCTAGTCTATCACCATTAAGCTAGCTATCATAGGTGTGATGGCTAGCTTGTTGGTTATATACTAAGTGAAGGGGAAATAGATGACATATGCCAGCTATTGGGAGAATAAGTCTGAACATAGAATTCGTAAAGGTGGTAGGCGCGAGACTAACGAAGAGAGAGCAGAACGACTACTCCGCCATAACATGCACATCAAATCCGCAACGCAGTTAGAAACTACACTAACTGCTAGAGAAGGAAACGAAGCTAACTATCAGCAACCGATAACAACTATCCCAGCTACAGAACAGGAAGGTAGTGAAGTGAAACCTAAGCAATCCTATCATCATATAACTAACAATGACATACTCCAGATGGTACAGCTACGCTCAGAAGGGCTCACTCATAAGGTTATCTCAAATACCTTAGGCATTTCTAAGTCAGCAGTGAGCAGGCATCTAAGAAAAGTTAAAGACTTAGGGATGATACTATCCCCAAGTTCTATCTTTGATCTCTTAGAAGATGGTAAAGGTAGCAGCATTACCGCTGCCGCTGCAGCCAGGGATGAGGGTTTCCCCCAGCTCCAAGCTCAAGCCGAAACTAAGCCGGAGCAAACCTTAGTTGAGATACCCGATATCCTAACTATGATTCGCGATCTAGTGAATCTCACAGAGAAACTCCAAGCCGAGAACGCCCAATGGATAGACTACATAGAAGAGTTAGAGACTAGGATAGCATTGCTAACAAAAGAGAATGTCGTGGACTACGATAGCATAGTAAAGGCAGGACAAGAAGTTATAGATAGGTCAACAGGAAGCGAGGCATAGCATGGAACTGTTAGTTATACCTAGTTGTGAAGGCCACTATCCCCGAGTCTATATATCAAGAGATAGTACATACGATCTTACTGCTAAGTGCATGATTTGTGATAGTAAAGTTAGTGCGTATAACGTAGAAGGTCTTGATGATAACGAGTTAGACCAGCATATTAATCACGACGATACGATAGTAGCCCGCTGATTCGGTGCAACCCTATACGATACTAATCCACCCATTTATAAGGGGGTATTATGATAACTCAACGACGAGTTAAATTCCACGGAAGGGGTATTCGGGATAAGATAAAGGATGAGTTAGAGTCTCGTAAGACACGAGACATGAAACTTATTGAACGTATATATAAGCAGGATATATTCTTTTTAATTGCGCCTCGCCCAGATGTATCCGCTAAAGAGATAGCAGACTCACTAGGAATAGCTGAAAGCACAATCAGTAAATGGCGTGCTCGACTAGGCATGACTAATGTGCGTCGGATTAAACCTGGGCCTCACTCTACCTAATGCCGAAACTTCTAAGAAGCGGGCATGAATTCCTGCAATATCAACCCAGACCTATCATACCTATCATAAGAAATAGGATACTGCCTCTACAATCTTTCATGATACTATGGGGAGATTTCGATACATGGAAATCATGGCTAATGCTGGACTTAGGTTGGAGTGTGGCGCAAGGGGAACCGTGGATTATATTTGGAACCAATAAGTATAATGTTCTGCTATTGAATACAGAACTACCCGAAGATTTATATCATGAACGCTGGACTATCATGACCCAGACAAGAAAGTCATGCCCAGATAATTTTTATACTGTACACGATTCAACCATCAAGCTGGATACACCACAAGGTCAAGCCCAGTTATCCCAATGGATAGAAAATAGTGGGGCAAAGCTAGTTATTATAGATAATTTATATAGAACATTCAGTGGCGATGTTAACAATGGTGTGCAAGCCAACAAGATGCTCGATACCTTCAACACATTGAGGGATATTCACGGGTGTTCGTTTGCTATTGTGCATCACTCACGTAAAACTAGCTATGACATAGCTAGGCAACAGGTTATACGCCGAGGAGCCGAAGACCTAACGGGTTCTAAGTACCTCGCCAATAACATGGCAACAATATTTGAGTCAAGGAAGGTGACGATAGATGGTATAGATAGAGCGATACAGCTAATCCCTGAAAAAATGTGGTTTGAAGCCACTCCACCACCACCCTTAAATTTAGCGGTAGTAGATACACAGTTTACATTGGTATCAGGCTATGCTAAGGGCGGTATAGTATAGAACCGAGAAAGGAATTCAATTGACATCACAGAACATTAACGTAGAAGCAATCCTTATGACATACGGTCAGGACGTACTGGGTTTTACTGGTAGGTTCGAGAGGGCCGAACAAGTGCCTAACGAACGAGGTAATCAACTCCGCATAGAGTGGCAGTTCCTCGACGTTTCTGTCTGGGCATCCATCAACCCTAATGATAGCGACCAGTTCAGCATCACCATGAACTATAGTCCGCGAGCCTTTAGTGGGCAGTGGCCTGTGATGACCGATAGCATTAAGAAAGCATCGGGTAGCACCAAGCCCCAGCCACTAAGTTCCCTCAAGGGTAAGTATCTCACCGTGGCATACACGGGTGGACACGATGGTAACAGGCGTGACCCCGATAACGATGGCGAGTGGATTCCCGTGCCTGGAGGCATAGAACTTTGGGAGTGCATTGCCATAGGTGACACTAAGGATAGTGTCATAGACGCCCGTCCTAGTGGATGGGAAGTGGACGACACTAGCAACTCAGTAGTTGAACAAGCAGTTGTGGAGGAAGCCGAAGAGTTAGACCGTGACACGGTGCTGCTTGAACTCGCTCACGGTCAGACCCTAGACACATTCCAACAGACCGCGTTCGCGGATGCTCGCACCATGAAGCTAGACCTAGTGGACTCCATAGTCGCGAATGCGCCAGCCTTACTCCAACCTTTGTTGGATGATGGTCGTCTGATACAGGATGATGCGGGACTATATTCCCGCGTAACTAGCTAAGGCATGTTCATATCTAGTTGCGATAATTGTGGCGGACTGATAGCCGACGAGTATGTAAGTGCTGGGATGATGCGACACGCAAACACGCTATGTGAATGCATGGTATGCGAAGCATGTGGCGAGCGATTTGCCAGTGATGATACTCAGGCTATCGACAAACACGAGAAGTGTTAAGCATTACTAGGAGAAGGGGTAAGGTCTTAGAAGTTTCAACCCTGATGTCGATACTGTACTAGAAGGGTTCAATGCCATTAACATACTATTGTTAGTCAATTGTGGCAGTTACTAGGCACATTCTAGGTTGCCACCCCAACAGTCTACGGTAATAGTCACAAGGAAACCGCGGACGGGGTTAAAATAGTAGGTAACTGAGCGGGCATGAGCGGTCTAAGATAGTAATGCAAACTTAGTAAGGAGGATAGTATGATCTAATGCTATAGGGTCTAATTGAATAGGCACAAGAACTTACGCGGGCAATGCATCTGGTTCTTGTGCTACCTCGGTAACTAAGTATCATGAATTATTTATCGAGGTAGCACAATAAAGGAGTAACAATGCAGTATTCAACGCAACCAAATAGTGAAGTCCACGACTATATTATTAAGAATCTCCGGCACTATATATTTAGTAAACCCCGTGAGGGTATCCATGTCAGTGATCTAACACGATGCCTCACTAAAACTTTCTGGACTAAGATAAGTCCCCAGCTTAATGACCTCATTCCTGAGAAGGATATGATGTTTATGCTGGCTGGGATAGCCCTCGAAGATGCACTGACGGGTCATCTAACCCACGAACAAGAGGATAGCATCGAGAAAGATGGCGTGATTATGTCACCTGATCTTGTTGTGGATGCCAGTGAGTACGATGAAATAAAAACTACTCGCATGTATCGGGGCAGTGATGGGCGTCCCAAGTATGGCTACCCCATAGAGTGGCTTAGGCGTATCTCAGCTTACTGCTCGATAATAGGAAAGGATGAGTACACGCTCACCATTCTTTATATCATACCCGCTGATCTAGTGACTGCTAAGTTTGCATTTAGCATGGCAGAGTTAGAGCAGTTCTGGAATGAGTTCATCATACCTAGAAAGGAGGCCCTGGAACGCTCGCTAGAATCTAATAAACCTCCCGAACCCTTTACCTATAACGATGATTGGGAATGTGGGAGATGTTCATCACGCATACTATGTGAAACCTTCAAGCCCCAAGATGTAATTGAATTGCGTACCACACATAGTGATGTTAAGTATCTAGAGCGTAAAGATAACGTGGAAGAATCATTTACGGAAATAGAAATGGAGGGGAACTAATGTCAGCACTGTCAATACTACCGGAAGGTTATGGGGATATAGATTATAGTGGGCTACCCTGCGAATGTTGCAAGGGAACTCTGCGTAGATACATTGAACTTGGCATATTCACCGGAGATAGTATGTATGCCATACTCACTGGCAATCTCTGGGGAGCGGCAGGAAGATTGGATGACGGACACTGGGCCGTGCTAAGGGATACTATGCGGTGGATACATAACGAACCACCTGGAAGAATCTATGGTAGTAAAGAGATAGTAGATAGATGGCTTAGTCATAGGGGAGCCATCGGATTAGTAGGGGAATGTCCCGAGTGTGAAGGAACTAACTTGAACGAAGATAGCACAGTTTGTTTTGACTGTCAAGTATTAGACATAGTAGGGGGATAGCATGTCAGTTATTATATCAATCCGAGGCCCTAAAGGTAGTGGTAAGTCATCGTTAGCTAAACGACTTCGAGGAAAGAATGGCTGGCTTGATCTGGAGTTTGGGTCAGAGCGTGCATATAGTGAGGATGCCATTGACAACGATGAAGTCTGGCAACCTCTGGAGAATGGCTTGGATGAAGTGCTATTTGAGGTGCTCACCCTAGAAAAAGGTGGTCAGGTAACTAGGCGTCGTGACCTCTGGGAAGCTGTTGTTCACCAGTATGGGAAATTCCTGCGTGACCCTAACATAGATAACATCATAGTGGATACCGCAAAGGAACTGTGGTATATGAACTACATGTTCCACCTACAACACACCCAAGAAGAAGCTGTTCGCACAAAGAAACGGCCTCGCCAGAATCTACAACCCATAGAGTATGCAACCCCGAATAACAGGATGAATGCTTTTGTCTATGCGGCACGGGCATTCCACAAGAACCTTATCCTAATTGCTCATGACCGTCCCATCTATGTGGAGAAACTTATAGACGGGGAACTGCGTGAAGTGCCTAGCGGGGAATACGAACTCGATGGATATAAGAATACCCTCGATCTGGTGGATTGGGCATTCATATCCAGAGTTGATCTCAGATGCCAGAAGCGTATTGATAACCCCAGTGACCACGAGTGCAAGGGCTATCACTTCTATGCAACTATAGAGAAGAGTCCTAACAAGATTAACTTAGTTGGGGCAGAAATAGAAGAGTCCAGCGCACGGGAGTTAATAACTCCTATTGGGGAAGTTGCTATAGCATGATAGTTGTAGACTTACATGAACCCCCAGAAATAGTGGCATTCCTTAAACAAAGTATTGATACCCTACCCAAAACAAATCTCAATACCTCACGCTGGGCTGACTATATGTGGTCTACTTGGGATAAAGGTATAGAGCATGTAGAACGCAAGCAATGGGGAGAGATTCTAAGTGGGATGGATAAGGTAGAACGCCAGCTTAGACTAGAGTATCAGGCTCACCCAAGTGCTCGACTCTATCTGTTAATAGAGGGGGTGATAGACCCCGACTCTAGTGGCGTTACTATCATGAAGCGAAGGCGAATCCCAATCCCAGGTAGGAAAGGCACAGAGGTAGCATGGGTTGGTAGCTGGCATTCACGCCAACCCTATGCGCGAGTATCCGCGTGGCTATCCGCAATCCAACGTATGGGTATCTATCTGGTGTTTACCCAAGACCACCTCTCCACTGCACAGATGCTGGTGCAGATGTTCAAGACCTCACAGAGACAGTCAACCACGCTTAATAGATACACTAAGCCAGACATACAGTTCCATGAGAATCCTCAGATCATGTCATTAATTGGAGCGTACAACACTGGCATTAGTGTTGTTCTGGCTGAACGAGTTATCCGCGACTTCACTACCATTCATAATATGCTGGAATATTCCCCTGAGATGGTAGCTAGCACGGTTGAGGGAATCGGTATAGTCAAAGCAAAGCAAATGCAACGCGCCTTTGGGAAAGATGTATGAATACTAAACTGCTTAGGCCATCAACAATCCCATCTCTAACGTGGTTTCATGGGACAGGTTCCCATGCTATTCAGGTTACGATTGGGTTCATAGATGGGGAACCTAAAGAAGTATTCATGAGAACAGGAGTTAATCACGAGCATACCATATGTGATAGGGCATGGATAGAAGCATTAGCCCGTTCCATTTCTACCGGACTGCGGTATGGTGTGCCACCGGATGCATACATAGATCAATTCCAAGGGATTAGTTGTATGTCTACATTTGATGCTACGTTGCAACGTGTTATCAAGAGCCCCGCAGACTATCTAGCACAGATATTAAAGATAGTAGCCAGGCCAGAATTCGTTGCGCCTACAATTATAGAGGACGAGGTATGATACAAATAATACTGGAGAACAATACGATACTCCAACGCTATATGGACGGGTATATCATAGAACTTCCACGCACAGGAGATAGTATCGTCATAGAGGAAACTATCTATACAGTGATAGGGGTAAAACATTTTCTCGAAAGCGTGCATAGGATAGAGATACATATAGTAGAGATAGAATGAAGTTCTACTATGGAGCCCTTCCTGCAGGTCACCCTGATATTAAGCTGATAGACCAGCGTCTAAGAGATAATCCACCCAAGTATATTGCATGTGATATAGAGACGGTCAGCCTTAAAGATCAGACTATCATAGGGATGGGCATTGCCACTGAAGATGGGCATGCGTTCTACTATGACAGGCAAGATTTACCTAACCATTTTATAGTACCTGGGCCAACTCGTAAGGTCTGGTATAACGCTCCCTTCGACCTATCAAGGGAAGGGCTGGGGCAGTGGGGTAGTGAGTTCGTTGACCTCGATAATATAGACGACGCTATCATATTAGTTAGGATGATGCCTGGGATTAACAACTCGCTTGAGGAAGCAAGCCGTCTCGGAAAGACTAATGCTCGTAGCATGAAGGATATTCTTGGGCAATATAAGTGTAAGACTACTCTGGAACTTAATGCTATTGACCCTGGGATTGTAGCCCTGAAGTGTTGCGAAGATGCGCTGGCTACGATGGAGATATTTCTTGGCCTAAGAGAGACAGTTAATGCTGAGTATTATGAAGCCGAGAGAAGATTCCAATCTATATTATTAAAGATGTCTCACAGGGGTATATTACTAGACCACGATAGAGTGGTGGCTATTGATAATGAACTTGAAGAAGGGCTGGCAGTCCTTCAGGCAGCCGTAGATACTATGGGGTTTAACCCACTATCTTCAAAGCAAGTAATAGCTAAACTACATAGTGAGGGAGTATTCATTCCCTATAAGAGTGAGTTTAATAAAGACGTTAGTACCGATAAAGAAACCCTGGGAAAGATAGATCACATAGTAGCTAAGACTACGCTCATGTATAGAAAGTATAACCGCCTACATAGCACCAACGTGCATAGATGGCTATCACAAACCAGGGTCTACTCCCATTTTCGTATGGATGCGGTGCATGGTCGCACTAATAGTGTCAATGAAAATGTGCAGAACATACCCACGGGACACAAGCCCGATGACATTAGGCCAAGGGCAGGCAGTGTTAGAAGCGTTCTAGTTCCTGACTATGTAGACCCCCGTACTAATACCAGAGTGGGTACTAAGTTTGACCTATCTCAAATAGAACTTAGGATACTCGCTAAGTTAAGTAACGATAAGGCAATGCAAGCTATCTTTGATAGCCCTGACGGTGACTTACATAGTGAAACCCACCAGGATACCGGACTGCCCAGCAGGACACTGGCAAAAAATGTGAACTTCGGCATGGTATACGGGGGAAGTCCCGAGATTTTAGGCCAATTCACAGGCATTGTTGACCTCGATATCATCCGCAATATCATTGCTCGATGGCGAGAGAAATTCCCCACGGCTTGGGGTTGGATCGAGGATCAGCGGAGAGAAGGATTACGCACCACCGAGGTTGAAACCATGTATGGGCGGAAACTAAACCTTCTGAGCAGTCGAGCCAATAACGATAGCGATAAGCATATTGAAAATTGTGCAGTCAACTGGCCTATTGCGGGGACAGCGGCGGAAATATTCAAGCGTATTGGTAACAGCCTAGATAGTTGGGGCATAAAGGATAGTGACCTAGTATCCCAAGTGCATGATGAGTTCTGGTTAGACGGGCCTCATCATATCCCCGAGGATATAGAACATATCATCCCAGGAATCTGGACACCGATAGAACAAACCCTAGTAGAAAGGTATGGCTAATGACACTGAGTAGCGCAGATATTAAACGGGCACTGGTCAATAAGACTATCTCGATTGATCCCTTAGACGAAAAAGATATTGGCCCAGCTAGTGTTGATGTGCATATGGGGAATGAACTTATCTTCTTCGGGAGATATGCAATGGGCGATCACTATCTAACACTAAGAGATGGGGTAGTAACTAATAGTTATGAATATCCCATTACACTACAAGATGGGGTGGGCAGAGTTATACTGCCTGGGCAGTTTTTCTTGGTGGCTATCCAAGAATCTATCACTATCGACAGTTCGATAGTAGCCCAGATACACGGTGTATCTACATTAGCTAGAATGGGATTACAAATACATGCCTCGGGATTCATAGACCCTGGGTGGTCAGGCAAGTTAACCCTCCAAGTATCTAACTTGAATACCCTACCTATAGAAATAATAGGTGGTATGCGGATAGCCCAGATTTCTTTCACTAAATTATTGTCGGCATCTGTTAAGGAATACGAAGGTAAGTATAACAATGCTCAGAAAACTCAGACCGCACGAACAAAAAAGTAATTCCTATTGCATGAGCGAGTTCCATCACAAGCCATGTAGGGCAGACTACCTAATCATAACCGATGAGCATCCCACTATGGAAAGCTATTGGGATAGATCGGTCTATCGACAAATTAACAACAGCTATCTATGCAAGAAACATTCGTTCGAGATGTACCCTCACCTAAGAACCAAGCATGGAATTAAAATTCAGGAGGTAGTGAAATTGACTAACAAACGACCCAAGAGGGCAAGGCGTAGAGTAGGTGGCACACGCTCCCAGAAGGAACAAGTCATTAGCATAGTGGCAGTAGATGGGGAAACATTGCATGTGTCCACCCCGTATAACGCTAAGTATGTCGAGGCAATTAAGAACTCGTTGCCCAAAAATGCCAGACGATGGAACCCTGCACTAAGGCTATGGGCAATCGACTCTCAATATAAGACACGAGTAGAATATCTTATCAAGACATACTATGGGGATAGGTTAGTTATTAAGGACGAGTCCACTCCACTTCAACAGGCTGTGTTTAGCGCGTCAAAGATAGCGCAGGATATGTTGCATAGTGCTCAAACCGAGTTCCAAAATAACGCAGACCCGAATGAATTATTAATCTAGACGACGATAAGATACTAATGCGAGGGTATGGACTGAACGGTTTTCACGAAAGCCCAGAAGTCAGCCATGAGTTTGCCGCGATCTTGGCGTGACATAGTTCCATCGGCACGCAGGCTACCCTGAATCTGTTCGATAAGTTGAACAGCCTCCGGCAACGTGTCAGAATATTTAAGGGCCATCCGAATTTCAGCTATCATAGACTTTCTCCTGTTACATCCATCCGCGCAATTCCCCGTTAGAGCTATTCATTAATATAACTCGATGTTCTCGTCCACAACGATATGCGCGTTCATATCGAGCCCTTCCACGATTACTCTTGGGAATAGCTTTCATTTCCTTGCCGTCATAGGGACATGATACCACTATTCCTACGCCTGCTTGTAACAGCGGGTCACGCTTTACATGCACTGTCATAGTGATATCCATTAGGGGTTTCGCAAATCCGATATATCGGAGTAAGGATGATACGCCATCCATCAAGGTATTACGTTGGCGCGTATGTTTTGGTAATGGATAGTCGTAATATTCCCAGCCACAAGTAACACATAGTGGTGGCTCAGTTATATAATTTTGTGAGAGGCGAGAGCCGCATCTAGGGCAACTCATCTAAGCATCAGATTGTAATACATCTTTAGCGAGCGCAATTATCCCAGCGATACATCCAACAGCTATTTCATTTAGGTTATGTGTAATACCTACATAGGCAATGATGCCTAGAATACTAAGCGCCAGAAATATTTGTGGTCGTACCTTGCCTAGAAAGTTTCCTAGATTCATAGTTCCCTACCTTATAAATACTGGCTCTTCAAGCACCCCGTCATTAACGGTGTTAACATTAACTGAACTATTAATAACAAAGTCTGCCGAGTTGATATCCCCGTCGTCACCTATCCTCACGTTCTCTAAAATCAATCGGCCTATCTCGAAATAGTCTGCATTGAATGCCCCAGAAAATGCTCTAACTCCATCCAATGTCATGGTGTCAATCAGCACATCTCCACCAGTTGTGGATTGGGTGAGGAGAATCCTGTCAACCGTCATATCCTTAGCGATATAAGATACTGCCCCACGCCCAGAGCCAATCACCACATCATTAGTCGTGCTAGCCATAGTCATTTCAAACGTGTGGCCTGCGGCTACTACATCAGTGGTAGCAGTTAGTGTATAGATATCTCCATTAGCCCAATCCATAGTAGGGAATTCACTATTCTTAATTACAAGTGTATCTATAGTTATCATATCCGACGTGCTTGTGCCAGCTATCTGGAAAGCGTCCGCGATGCCAACCTTCCCTAGCGATACGTTAGTGAAACTAACCTCATCCAATCGGATATTCGCCGGAAGATTTATCTGCAAGGTCTGGCTTCTATCTGAAGGGAACTCCGCGTCTACTACGGGACTACCTATCATAGACGGGGCTTCATATGATGCGCCTAACATGGGCCATGTTATCTCTTGATCGCCACTACTAGCCAAGATAAATAGTGAAGCTATGAAGCCTAATGCCACAGTCGATAGTGATCCAACGATCAATTTTCCCCCGCCGAGATATATGCCACCTGGAAGGGGGAGTCGAACTCGTGCCAAGCCGCCAAACCGGATACTAAGGGATGGTATTGAGAAGCTGAAATTACGTTCACTCATCGGTCATCCTTGCTTTTATCTCATCGCTCATCAACGCCACTATTGAGGATGCGGCCCCCGTCACTGGTAGCGCAAAGATAGAAAATGCCACGAGTATGATGTCAAGATGCGGCGCAATTTCCGCGGGCTTGCTGGTAGTTTTCCACACAATCAACACACCTAGCGTTACGAACGCTAGAAAGAGGGGGCCTACTAATACGATAGTTAGAAATTGTGTCCCAGTTAGTGTAGTTCGTGTTCGTGCCTCAAGTTCTAAGATGCGCCGATGCGCTTCATCTAGTTCGTGCCGGAGGTCAATCTCCTCAGCCATAGCTAATAGCTCAGAATACTAGGAGAACTGGCTTCTACTAGCAGTGCTTCTGTCCCTAAGAAGCTGGGTTCTATCATTCAAGTCAGTCTTAAACTCCCGCAATCGAGTCTCGCTATCTATTTTATATCTATCTGCTAGTTCTCCATGTCTTAGCGCAGCATTATGGTAACTTTGTGCGGCATCGGTATGACCTTGCGATTCAGTGCGATAACTCTGGCCCTGCTGTGCATACATACTGCCTACAGCTATTCGCGCCTGAGCCTCTTCCCCAAATCCACGGGCTGTTGTGATATAGGTATTTGCATGATTCATAATAGCAGTGGCATGGGCTATGCGACCATTAGCAACACTTACATAGCTATCAGCCTGGGCTATCCGAGTCTGCCCTATCTCTACATATGAACGGCTTGTGCCAATACGCTGGACAGCTTCAGCTACAAATGTTTGCGCCATTGCTATAATGCCCTGAGCCTGAATGTTTGCTGCGGCTACTGCTTCACCCCACCCCGAAGCTATCCCTCTTAGTTCGGCAGACATCTGCGCTCTGCCATTAGCTTCCTCTATAAAGGTCTGGGCTTGTGCTTGGCGTCCCTGGGCTAGCCTAAGCTGTGCATCTACCTCTTGGACACGGAGTGAGGTTTCTTCCAGCAATATATTTGCCGCACCTAGTCGGGAGTTAGCCTCGCTTACATATCCAGTAGCCGTGGTAGCCCTTGCCTGCACCTCTGCCGCTCGTGCCATTACTAACTGAGTTCTCTCACGAGCCTCTGCTATCCTAGCTTGGGCAGCTACTACCCTCCCCTGGGCTTCTCCCACAAATGTCTGAGCAATATTAGTCTGGGCATTTGCAAAAGCTACATAGTCGTTAACTGTACCCTGCGGAGAGCCGCCCGCAGTAACTGTATTTAGGAAATTATCCCCATCCGCAAGATATTTTACGGCATTTATAGTATCTGTTTCTAAGTTAGCCGCAGAAGCAGCTAGTGCGGTGGAAGCTGCGTCAGTAAAAGCCACGATATCATCAAGCACATCATCTATACTATCAGCACCCGCATCTATTTCATCAGACATTTCACCGCCAGCGGTATTCCCCAGCGCAAGTTGGGCGGCTGCTAAATCAAGCTCTCTGTTATGATCGTATAGAGGTTCACCATCCGAACCCCTAAGTTCGGCAAGAGTAGTAACTATAGCATCAATAGCAGTATTCGCATCATCCAAAGCCCCTTCCATATCCGTCGCGCTGCTAGGACTAGAATGTTGCACAAAGTTACTGACTTTATCCAATGCCGCTTCCATATCAGCAAGGGGTTCATTGGAGTCTGCTATTGCATCTAGTTTAGAGCCTATATTGACAATGTTTCCCGCCATGCCATCGAATACATCTTGAGCATCCTCTTCACTACCACCAGTTAGAAGAAGCACGTCTACCTTATCCAGTGCGCTATTAGCGAGCGCACTTTCATCCGAAGCAGACGTAGCATTAGCAACTACCTTAGCTAACTCAGTTACAGCAGAATCTAACTGGGTCATAGTATCATCAAGAGGC